>TARA_R110000868_G_scaffold8205_7_pt1 | contig 120493 bp, 108 predicted proteins | sample TARA_R110000868 | Tara Oceans TARA_R110000868 (sample SAMEA4397489) | marine metagenome | biome: Polar Biome; feature: [SRF] surface water layer (ENVO:00010504); material: water (ENVO:00002006), including particulate matter (ENVO:01000060) such as... | depth 5 m
GGTTTCCATCATTATGCGACTTAACTGTGGGATGACGATGCCTCCGTCATTCCGCGGCTTGACCGCGGAATCCAGAAAAACAACCGTGCAAGCTTTTGTATAAACCCTAATCAAGCACCAAAGGTTTGCTCTTTTAATATGGCGATTTTATCGCGTATTTCTGCGGCCTTTTCAAACTCTAAGTCGCGTGAATGCTGGTACATTTGTTTATCTAGCTGTTTCAACTTGACTGCAAATTGTGCAGGTGTCAAGACCTTGTATTCGGCCATATCTTCAGCGACTTGTTTGTAAGATTTCTCTTTTTTGCCTCGTCTAGCTGGCGTGCGCGAGCCTTCCATCACATCATTGATGGCTTTTTTAATGCCCTCTGGCGTTATGCCATGGGCTTTATTGTAGGCCTTCTGTAATGCACGGCGGCGCACGGTTTCATCAATGGCTTTTTTCATTGAGTTGGTGATTCTGTCAGCATAAAGAATGGCTTTGCCATCAACATTTCGGGCAGCCCGACCGATGGTTTGAATCAATGAGCGTTCTGAGCGTAAGAAACCTTCTTTATCAGCATCAAAGATCACCACTAATGACACTTCGGGCAAATCTAACCCTTCTCGCAATAAGTTAATCCCCACCAACACATCGAACTCACCCAAGCGTAAATCACGTAGGATTTCCATGCGTTCCATGGTGTCTATATCAGAATGCAAGTAACGCGCTTTGATGCCATTATCATGTAAATATTCGCTTAAGTCTTCAGACATGCGTTTGGTTAAGGTCGTAATCAATACACGTTCATTTTTAGCAACACGAATATTAATTTCAGACAGGGCATCGTCGACTTGCGTGGCAACAGGCCGTATTTCGATTTCAGGGTCAAGTAAACCGGTGGGTCGCACTAACTGCTCAACCACCTGCCCTGCATGCTCAGCTTCATAAGTACTTGGCGTAGCTGACACAAATACGGTTTGTGGCATCACGGCTTCAATTTCTTCAAACTTCATTGGGCGGTTATCCATCGCTGATGGCAAACGAAAACCAAACTCAACCAAGGTTTCTTTACGCGAGCGATCGCCTTTGTACATCGCGCCTAACTGTGGAATCGTGACATGTGATTCATCAATCACTAACAAGCCATCCGCAGGCAAATAGTCAAACAAGGTTGGTGGTGGTTCGCCGGGTTTACGCCCTGATAAGTAACGCGAATAATTTTCAATGCCGGAGCAATAACCAATCTCTTGCATCATTTCAATGTCGAACTTAACCCGCTGTTCTAAACGCTGCGCTTCTACTAATTTATTGTTGCTTTCTAATTGTTTTAAACGTTCAGTAAATTCTTGTTTAATATCATCAATCATATCCAATATTTTTTGACGGGGCGTGACGTAATGCGTTTTAGGGTAAACCGTGATGCGCGATAACTTTTGTAGAATCTCACCGGTTAATGGCTCAAACAAGCTTAAGTTTTCCACCTCATCGTCAAACAATTCAATCCGTACCGCTTCCCTGTCCGATTCAGCAGGAAAAATATCAATCACTTCACCGCGCACGCGATAGGTGCCACGATGTAGCTCCACTTCATTACGGGTATATTGAATTTCGGCCAAACGCCGTAAGATTTCACGCTGCGAAATCGTATCACCACGGCGTAAATGCAACATCATCTTCATATACGATTGAGGATCTCCCAAACCATAAATCGATGATACCGTCGCAACAATAATCACATCACGGCGTTCCATCAATGCTTTCGTCGCAGATAAACGCATTTGCTCAATGTGTTCATTAATAGACGCATCTTTTTCGATAAAGGTATCGGAAGCTGGCACATAAGCTTCAGGTTGATAGTAGTCATAATACGAAACAAAATATTCCACCGCATTGTGCGGGAACAACTCACGCATCTCACCATAAAGCTGGGCCGCCAAGGTTTTATTCGGCGCTAAAATCATGGTTGGCTTTTGCAAATCAGCAATCACATTGGCCATGGTAAATGTTTTACCTGAACCGGTGACACCCAATAACGTTTGCATAGCCAAGCCATCATGCACGCCTTCAATGAGCTGCTTAATCGCATTCGGCTGATCACCTGCCGGCTGGTGCTTTGAAACAATTTCGAACTTTTTATCCATAACCTGCTATTTTAGTTGATTTGCATCAAGAAAGATAAGGCTTTATCTATTAAATATGCATCAAAAGCGTAAAATGTAACGACATAATTTAGGAGCTGCATATGTTTAAAATTCTCGATAAAAGCCATGATGATGTGTTTGGTGTTGAAGCCATTGGTAAGCTAGAAGATGCTGATTATAAAGAAATAACCCCGTTGGTTGAAAAAATCATTGAAACCCATGGCCATATTAAATTCTTGATTCAGCTTGAAGATTTTAAAGGCTGGACGATTCATGCCGCATTTGATGACATGCGTCTTGGTTTAAAACATCACGGTGACATTGCCAAATTTGCCCTGGTGGGCAATAAGCACTGGGAAGAAGTTTGTTCAAAATGTGCGAGCCTCTTTGTGAAAGGTGAAGTCAAATATTATGATGTTGCCGATGTTGATGCTGCCTGGGAGTGGATTGAGTAATAATCAACAACATTGTTAAGGAAAAGCACAGCTGGGAACGCTTCTGTGATTTTTGCATTTTTAACGCTTGCTATCAGGTTTGATTCATTGCAATAATTATTCCACATCTACCAAAAATGGAGTAGTAATGTTTGAAGCACGCCACCGCCGTCCTAGCTCACCCATCATTAAAGTCAAAGTGCCTTTTTCTCTTGATTCAGCTTGTGCCTGCTCAGGTCCAAGCGGTGGCAGAATAACTATCATCTATAAAACTGCTGGACAGTATCGATTGGGGCGACTACAAGATGATCACTCAAAGACATACTTTGCGAATTTATACCCGCTCCACTTTATAGCAAACGATGATATTGTATTAAGCATAAAAAATCTTTCTAATTATACGCTTCAGATAAATACCAATACTAGTCGCTATTTTTTTGACTATTTAGCACAAACTTTGCATAATAGCGATTCTCTTTCATCTACAATATGTTCACCGAAAAAAAACACGCATGATGCACAATTTCAGTATGATACCAACGGAGCAATTGACTCGCTTTTGATTACGAACCGTTACACAAATGCTACAAAAGAACTTTCACTACCAGATTGCGCTTCGCTTAACTCCCCCTCCAATTTTCACGATGTCACTTTCATCAATTCAAACATTTTGGAATACTGCTATACCAATAATCAAAGCGTAAGTTTTTCTTGTCGTCATAGCATGATCAGCGGTGAAACGATAGTCTCGCCAATAACTAGGATGTTTGATAGTCTACCTGCGAGTCAAAGCCTATTCTTCCTTAAATATATTCAAGTTAATGGGAACTCTTATTTGATTGTCGTTGATAAAGCAGCAAACTATGGTGTTTGGAATTGCAATATGCAGAATATCAAGTACGTAAGTGAAGGCGGCTACAACACTGATACGCACCACCCTATCCATGTACACATTAGCAGTCATGATGACAAGATTCTACAGGTCTTAATAATATGCAAGGATGGTCAAATGCTCCTGAATCGATTGGTCACGACCACCGCAGCACTTTAAACACCTGTTGCTCAACAATATTATGTTATAATCCGCCTAAATTTCGGAGCATAGTTATGTCATTATCACAACGTATACAAGCCATTAAACCATCGCCCACGATTGCCATTAGTGGCAAGGCACGCGAATTAAAAGCGCAAGGGCGTGATATCTTAGCCTTAAGTGCAGGCGAGCCTGATTTCGATACGCCAGATGTGATTAAGCAAACAGCTATCGAGGCTATCAATAATGGTGACACTAAATATACTAATGTCGATGGTACGCCAGCGCTTAAACAAGCCACGATTCACAAATTTAAACGCGACAATGGTTTGGACTATGAGCCGAATCAAATTCTAGTGTCGGCTGGCGCCAAGCATTCTATTTTTAACGCATTGATTGCTCTCATCGACCCTGATGATGAAGTCATCATTCCTGCGCCTTACTGGGTGTCTTATCCTGACATGGTGATCTTAATGGGTGGCAAGCCCGTTATTCTAGACAGCGACATTGATAAGCATTTCAAAATCACGCCCGCACAACTTGAAGCAGCGATCACACCTAAAACTAAAATGGTGCTATTTAACAGCCCATCGAACCCTTCTGGCGCGGCATACACAAAAGCAGAATTAAAAGCCTTAGGTGAAGTGCTATTAAAACACCCTCACGTACTCGCGTTAACTGATGATATTTACGAACATATTTGGTGGGCTGATGAACCCTTCTGTAACATCGTGATGGCATGCCCTGATTTATATGACCGTACAATTGTGGTCAATGGTGTTTCTAAAGCCTATGCCATGACAGGTTGGCGTATTGGCGTTGCTGCTGGTCCGGCTAAGATAATTGCGGCAATGAAAAAAGCCCAATCACAAAGTACCTCAAACCCTTGCTCAGTTTCGCAAGCGGCAGCCGCCACTGCTTTTAATTGTGAGCTGTCACTCATTGAACCGATGGTCGAAGCATTTAAACAACGTCATGACTACATTGTGAGTAGTTTAAATGGCATTGAAGGTATCCGTTGCCGCCCTGCTGAAGGCACGTTTTATGCCTTCTTCGATGTCACCGGCGTGCTTAAGAAGCTCGGCATGGCTGATGACCTAGCGCTCGCGGATTATTTGCTCGACAAAGCGGAAATCGCATTAATCCCAGGCTCAGCATTTGGCTGTAATGGCTATTTACGCATGTCCTTTGCGACCAGCATGGATGTGCTTGAACAAGCCATCGCACGCTTGCAAAAAGCCTTGGGATAAAGCATCCCCCAGATTCACAAGCATTCAGCCGGATAAAAGCCTCTCTTGGCCACTCAGTTATCCGGCTAACCCTAGTAGTCTATTGATTTTGCTAATATATTGACGAAAAACAACAAAATCAAGCCCATGCGGTTGATTCAAAGCGAAGAGTCGATTATCATTACGCCCCTTGTGATGTTCCCCGGTAGCTCAGTTGGTAGAGCGAGTGACTGTTAATCACCAGGTCGGCGGTTCGAGTCCGTCCCGGGGAGCCATTTTCTAGCATTATTAATCCAGCAATATCATATAGTTAAGTTCGAACTTATCATCTTTTACTACTTCAGTTTCATCACAATATATATCTGTGGGACACTCATGGGACACTAAAAAGTAAATGTGTAACATTAAGCAGTAAAAACAATCTTGATAGAATTCAAGCTTAAAAAGTTTAGTTACTGAGGGCGCTGGCTTGAGGAACAATATTTGTCATTAGCTGCATTAGACAATTACTGTAGAGCGCGCATGATAAATGAGTATCAGTAAATACTTATGGAGAATCAAGGTAAGACTTAAGTTTCATAACAATATTTGGCGTTAACTTGATAATGGGGGTAATAATAAACCAATCATATCTAAACAAGACTCCATAAAAGCCCTTCATAATCTATTGTTAAATCTGGCAATAGAATTTATCAGATATATATAGGGAGAAGTTACGGTTTTTTACACTCCCCCGATAACCAACATTATTGGGATTATCTAGCTACCTAAGTTTCCACTTTTTACCGCATTTGAATTTACTTTTGCTAATGTTTGGTACGTGCTAAGCACTGAAAATAAGTAATTAAAATTTTTAATTTTTGGACACTGTTTATATACGCCGTTAGTTAATTCTTTAAGTTTTCTTATATCTTCATTCTTTGTATTTCCGTCATTCTTTGTACTTCCGATATAACTATCAAAGCTAGCTATAGGTTTGTTGATCTGTGCGCCGCAGGCTTTTGCTGACAATATCGATGAAGAAGTTTTACCTGTACAAACCAGGCTCATTACAAGTAGAAAATTATCTGTATAGCCATTCTCAGGATTTCCATTCACATAAACACTATTGCCTGAGGTCGCAAGGAAGGTCTTAAATAAAAAACCGTAGCAGACATTTGCATCAATTTTATTCGTTGCTGAGAAAGCACTAGTGCTGAAAACTAGCGCCAGTAGGATTAATAATGTTTGTCGTTTAAAGTCATTACACATTTAAATATCTCCAATTAACGTGATCTTTTGAACTATGAGAGAATTTTGATACCAGAAAAATTGATAGGTGATCAGGCGCCTCGAAAATTCAGTATATCAGAAATTACACGCCCAACATCAAGTACTTTAATCACAATAAAAAAAATTTTATCAATTTTCAAAAGACTCAGATGGAGTGACGACAGATAATGATTATGTTAAACCTTTTAGCATCATGTGGTTATTTTTTGCAATAGAATTTATCAGCATTAAATGTTTGATAGCTAGCTGAGTCCATTTCAGTTTCTCCATTCAATATTTTTCACATAGTAAAGGTGGTTTGCTAATGTTTAGCTACCTCATTCAGCTCTTGTGGCTAGAAAACATTTAACTAAGATCTTTTCTCTTCCATTTAGCTTTAAAACTATCAGCTTTTGCCCATATTGGTCCCACAAGAAAATAAACCCATCTTGGTAAAAATTGCAGTTCATAATTTCGATGTTTATCAGGCTTTGCCAACCGCGTTACGTCAACAACCTTTGAATCATTCAATTGCCTTGCCGTTAGCTCATCAGTTAAATATTTTCGCAAACTTTCTTCGCTCTCTAAAACTGATTTACGCAAAGAATACTTCCCAAAAATATCAGGATGAATTTTGCCACTTTTATCTATCAAGTAATTAACAATTTTTTTATTACTACTTTCTATTCTTACTAAATATTCACTATTCATCGTATAAGTAACGCCGTTATTTTTTTGCTCCCATACATGTATATATCCAAAACAATAGTTTTTAAAAAACCTTACAATCAAATGAGTACCTTGTTTATTATCTCGTGTTTTCACAACACCGCGTGTAGTCGTCAATTGAATCTTCTTTTTTATTTTTTTATCCATCAAAAGCTTGCCTGCGTTTACTACCTGGCCATTCAACAAATACCAAGAAACAGGGTCGAGATTTATTATGACAGCTTCTAATGGCTTCAAAATTAAAAGATCAGCTTCATATTTTTTTAGCTCAATTGCATATTGATATCCGAGCATCATGTGTATTTCTGTAATTATTTCGGGCCTGTTTTTACGGTTTTCTATAATTAATGTACTTACATGGGGGGAACAACCAACACCATATGTTATTATACGCTCAGTTACTATCTCATGCCCTCTGGTTAGCCAGAATGTTCTCCATGCAAAATAGAGTGCCACCCCAGCAATGATGACATTTGCCATATTGGATAAATTTACAAGTGGTACTAAGTGTTTCCCCAATAGGTGATAAGAATGATAAAAAAAATGAAAAATTGCTGTAGTAATTTGCTTTGCTTCATTCATGCCTTAACTCCGCGATCGAATAAGCCATACATTCTTTTATGTGTTCAATAAATATTTCCAATTACTTCTCCTAAAGGGAATTGTTATATAAAAAACTTTATGTTTTCTATATAACAGCGTAGAAAATACTTGACGAATCAAGGCTATCTCACCTTCAAAAATTTCAATTTTGATAGCCGTATCAATGATATCCTGATCAATCAGCACCGCCATCGCCCAAGAGGTTACTTTTTATTTTTTAAAGCCATTAAATATTTTTCACCAAGAGTTGTTAATTTCCATTTAGTTCCATTTTGACGAAACAAATCACTAAAGTGGGAATCATCATTCATCGCTATATCTGCTCCAACTTGTGTTTTCCCATCATCTATCTTAATTAGTTCCCTCGAGCCAAACTGAAATCTTATTTCATTGGCAGTTGAAGGAGTAAGCTTAAAATTCTCTATGCCATCAAAAGCACCAAGCTCAGCAATGATATCACTGCGAAATATTTCTTTCTCCAGTTGCCACTCACGAAAAATATCCACACCAACAGCGCGAAATATGTCTGATAAGTTTACTTTGTATGGCCCCAGTCTTTCTTTATTTTCTTGATTAATGACAAAACAGTCTATATCAAAATTTAACCCATCAATGTCAACAGTAAGCGGCTGCGCACCAAGATCCACTTGAAGAGCGTTGTTTTCTTGCCTTAATACTTCATTAATTTTAACTAAGGAATCCCTACTTTTATTTGATTCGACAATATCCATTTCAGAATCATGAGTTGGAGTACGTTGCCAACCCTGTCTTGGATGTATCTCTTTCGCTCGGCTAATTGATAGAAGAACGTTGCGTTCCAATTCTGTCTTATCAGCCCATTCAGAACAAAGCTTTCTGGATCTGACCTTCTCATAAAAGGCATTTAATTTTTCCAATGCCGTTGGTGAACTGTCTCGCTTATCTTCATCCAGACAATGATAGTGCTGATGAGTAAAAACCAGCACAGGAATATCATGTTTGATGGCGTAATCGTATTCTTTCTCTGTATAGCTCACACCCTCCTCTTCAATGATAGACCCATATCGACCACCCAAAATAAGTAAATAATAATCAGAAAGTTTAATCATCTTGTAAATATAATCTATAGGCAAAAAATTACTCGCCGGAAATTCTTCCATACACAAAGGCATACAGCTACTACTCAACAAGCATTGTTTTACGCCTGCTCGTTCTTGAACTAGGTCATGATAAGTCGAGCTAACAAAAACTGTATGAAGGGTGGTGGTGGTCATTGTGTTTCCTTGTGAGTGTTATGATGGCAGAAATCACTATCATATTTTCTTATATAATTGCGCTTCATTATACGAAAATCAGATAGCTTTTGAAAGCGCTGGTTAGCATCAGAAACATTATCAAACAACTCGTGTATCGCGTGCGCACTACGTGTGCCAATACCACCATAGATACGTGTCAATTGCCATTTGCCAAACAGATTTTTCTGTAACAATAACTCGTAATAACGGGTGTTTTTCTCAAAGCGACAATGCATATGTCTCAACCACCCACTTCAGTTAACGGTAAGTCATTGATCGTATTGCGCCATTGCGTTCTGTCCTTTGCGATATATCGCAATGTCATATCATAGCTGTCATGACGTAAAGTGTTTTGTACTAACCGTTTGTCCACGTTCATAGCAGTGAGCCGTGTTGCTAATCCTCGACGTAACCATTTTGCGCTGACACGATGAAAAACTTCCTGCTCTTCTGGTGATGTGTCCCAAGTCTCGGCCGCTTGCTGCGCTAATTCTTTTAAAAGCCGATGCAATGAACGACGATTAAGCCCCTCTTTGCTGTGCCAAGAAGGGATAATAGGACTAACATCATCATTATTAGGTTCTGCTGTCAGCCCCCATTGTAGGCGAGCCTGCTTAAGCGCACGCATTAATGTATCAGGCACGGGTAATGTGGCGGCTTTATCCCCCTTCCCTACAACGCGATACCACCACTCACCCTTTACCTGATAAAAGTTATTCATCGGTTGGCGAGCCAATTCAATGGGGCGTAACCCTAAATAAAACAAACAATACACTAGCAGGGTCATCCGACACTTTTCATCACGTTCGTGTGGACTGCCATCCGGCATCGTATGCAAGGTATGAATAAAGTGATCCCATAATTTAGGTTCCAAGACCGTTTCTTGGTGTAATAATGCAGTAGCTGTTGCCGTGGTTGCTGTACGATGGCGACCTTTCATTAGCACCAGTGGATTAAATGCCAGATAATTTGCGCTGACTAAATAATTAAATAAAGAGCTAATGGCCGCTTTGCTCACCCCTAGTGATGACACAGTTAATCCATTAACAAATGGTCGCCATGTAGCAGCACCACGTTTCACATTACGTACTTTACCTTGCGTACACCATAATGCTGTAGGTTGTGGATCAGTTAAAAAGGTAAAGTACGCATCAAAATCTTCGCGCTGCAAACTTGATAACGCTTTTTGTTGCTGGAATACACACCATAAAAGTAATCGCTCAGCTTCTCGGCGATAGGTGCGATGAGTATCCGCAGATTGTTGATATTCGCGCAACCAAACCTGAATGGCCTGGTAATCGTTCACTGCCTGAATTTGACATGCTCTATCTCGACAGCGGTTACCCCCCTCTTCACCGGATAGTCGTGCTTTATCTATCCAGGGCATTAATGCATCGAGAGTTGGCAGCACGCTTGGGGGGATCATGATTCGTGATATCCCAATTTGGCTAACACCCCATCTAATTCATCTAAGCTATGAAATGTAATACGCAATTGCCCTTTTTTTAATGATTGCATGGCTATCGTTGTTTTCGCACCAAGCAATTCCGATATATGGGTTTCTAATCGAGACACATCAGCACCGTTGTGTTCAGGTGTTATTGAGGTTGATGACTGCTTCAACAGTAGCGCACGTTCTTGACTAAGCCGATGCACCGACCAATGACCTTTGACACACATGGCAGCTAACGAGCATTGTTGATGTGACGATAAACTGATTAATACCTTGCCATGCCCTTCACTTAACACACCCTCGCGTAATAACGTTTGCACGCTTGGCTCTAGCCTTAGCAAGCCTAGAATAGCAGTGACCGACGTTCTATCCTTTGATACGGCATCAGCAATAGCCTGATGGGTATAACCAAACTCATCAACTAATTGTTGAAACCCTTCTGCTTCTTCAATGGGGTTCAAATCTTCTCGAATGATATTTTCAATTAGGCTGATTTCAGCGGCAGCCTCATCGTCACAGTCATGAATCATCACGGGGACTTCATGCAAACCGGCTAACTGTGCGCCACGCCAACGCTGTTCACCGGCTAGAATCTCATACCGTTGGTGATCTAACTTGCGTACAGAGATCGGGACAACTACACCCAATCGTTTAATGGATGTGGCGAGCGCATTAATATGTTCAGAACAAAAATTTTTGCGGGCTTGATAGCGTCCAGGCACCAAATACTCAATAGGCAGCGTAGTAGATTCCGTCTTATGCTCAACGACCACGACCACCTCCCGGCTTACGCTTAGCGACTGCTTTCGCTTGTTTGAGTTGACGCTCTAACAAAGGGAGCTGTTTTATTGACTGACGTAATTTTTTATTTTCAGTCGTTAATTTACCTACGTTAACAGACTGTGCATCTAATTTCTTTTGTGTTTTGGTGACGGTATCTTTATAGTGACGCAGCATCACACCGTCCTGCTGTCGTCTTGCCTCACTATCGTCTTTTAGCGTGTTGACCAATTCAGCCATGGTGTTAATATCATGTGTTAATTGCTTTAACTGCACATCGGTTTTTTTATCATTCTGTTGCCGATGCTTGTGTGTTTCTTTTAATGCCTGTTTGAGTGTTTTATTCTCGCCAGTGAGTACCTGTATCGTGTCTTTCTGCGCTTGTTGTTGCGCGACTAACTTAGTCTGTTGTTCTTCCAAATTGGCCACTCGTTGCAAAGCATCATCTTTTTCAGCAATAGCACAATCACGATGCAACGTTAGCCGTTCAATTGTGGCATTCAGCTCTTTTTTCTCTAGCGCGAGCTTAACCTCAGCTTGTGCTGAAATTTGGCGATTTAAGAGTGCTGCACCACGAGCAATAGGATCTGATAATGGTTCGTCGCTACTGTTATCTGTTTGGCTAAGATTGGCCGCTACCCATTTTTTTCTAAAACGATAATGCTCATTGGGTGATCCTCTCGCATAACCTCGCTCGACTAATTCATCACCAATTTGTTGGCCAGTGGGTAATTTGCCCAACACCAAATAGAGTGCATCAATCGCTTCGTTATGTTCACGTTCTCGTCTTGTTTGCATGCTTTTCTACCTACCTATCGTGTAGCCTACACATATACCCATCATGACTGCCCCTAATGTAGCCTCAAAAGCAACAAGCCAGCAACAAGCTAACGCTTTGTTATATCAATATTTTTATTGATATCTTGGCTTGCTCTTATTTTTCTAGCAACAAACCGCGCTTTTCTATATGACGCTTTGAACCCGTACACGTTATTCGCACAAAGCACCATACTGACCTGTCGAAGGTGTTAGTCATGCGTTAACGATCGTTTAGCAAAGTTCTCTTTTGCCACCGCAATAGCCTTTCGCAAATGCGTTTCAAGCACATCTTTGGGCGGCAACTCTGTTAAATACTGTGCGACATGAATACCCGTCTTATCCATCTCTAAGTATTCAATATCATCATGATCTTTACCTGCACACAGAATGATGCCTAACGAACGATGTTCGTAGTCAAATCGTTCATGTTTATCCAACCAATTTAAATACCATTCCATTTGCCCTTTGTAAGCAGGATCAAAATCGCCCAACTTTAAGTCAATCGCTATCAAGCGTTGCAATCGTCGATTAAAAAACAACAAATCCAGATAACGATCTTTCTTACCCGTGCTCATACGTTTTTGTCGCGCAACGAAACAAAAATCCGATCCCAACTCTTGTAAAAAACCTGTGATATTATTTAAAATCAGGTTTTCTAAGTCTTCTTCTGATTCGTATGTATGCGCACCAATAAAATCCAAAAAATATGGCTCTTTGAAGGTCAATTCGGGGGTCATTTCATCTTGATGCGTTAATTGGTCAAGTTGTGTTGTGATCACATCTTCCGGCTGCTTACTCAACGCCGTGCGTTCATATAACATGCCGCTGATTTGTTTCTGTAACGCTCGCACGCTCCAGCGTTGGACACGGCACATTTGAGCATAAAAATCCCGCTTCGTATCATCTTCAATGCCACAAATCAGCACGAAATGCGACCATGACAATTGTCTCGACAGTGTCGAGACAATATCCCTTTCGGGATATTGGCGTGCAAATTTAATCATGCGAAATAGGTTGGGGCGACTGTACCCCTTACCGTAGGCAAAGGTCAGTTCTTTAGCAAGAGAGGTCACCACAGTTTTCCCATAATCAGCACGTTCCATCTTAAGAATAACCTTATCAATACGTTGACCTATCACCCAACAAAGCAATGCTTGCGTCGCATTATATTCACTCGCAACATGATTTTTCGCATCGTCAATTAACTGTGTGATATCATGAAATAAGGCGCTCGATATGTCAGCCACCGCTTTTGATGTCACACGCTTCATGTTCATGGTTTCCTTACGCTTCATTGGTTATCCTCTATAGTCAGTTTTGTGGGTATCTCAACACGATACCCTAAAAACTGCAACGATTTGTTGCAGAAAGCACTTGTCATCAAGGTCGCGCCAATCCATACATTGTCTCGACACTGTCGAGACAATGTTGACGTGCTTGGTTCGTCAATAACCTGGCCCGTCAAATGGTTATCCACTGCGACGATTCGTCGCCGTTTTACTATTTCAATTGTCATCATTTAGGTCACAAGTTGTGACCCCATTAACATAACCGCGTCATATTTGTAATAAGGCAACAAGCTGTTGCCTTATTGCCCTACGCTTTTAGATTATGAGACGAAATATTGAGACAAAACAAGAAATCACCTCACCACCCACTTTTATAGTATATACTATAACTATCGCCGATTACAATCATTATCGGCAACGAAACACCACAGTTCATGAATCACAACCAACCACTGATTTTGCACAAAAAATTATCGGTAAAGCCACAAGCAATTGCGCCCTTAATTACATAAGGGTTACATAAGCAACGTATTGAATTTTATAATATTTGTTTGCATTAACATGCTAAAGAACCATGTTTAATTACATAAGATCTCTATAAACAACGCATTAAAACGTACTGCATCCTATCGTACAGTACAGATAATTTACCGCTTATAACCACTAATACCCATTGGCAGTTAACAGGAACAAGAAACCTAAGGCAAACACACATCAAGATTTATACAACGAATGCCCAGAGAAAAAATGAATCATTAATATGATGATCATTTTATTCAAAAAAACTGACGCTTGGCTGATTTTAGCTAGGTAAGGCAATGACACTCGCCTACAAACATTTCCCCCTGCTATTTCAGCAGCGTATTTGTATGCTACAGGGGGCTACCCACTACCGTATTTGTTTCTCACAGCTGGTCATCAAGCAATGCCGGAATTACTCCACTAAAATAACAACCTCTTTGCTGCGTAACAACCCACCATTTCAAGGTTGGAAGCTAATAGAGATAGTTTTTATATTAGGAAAGCGCAAATTTCCAGCAACCTATTAAATGCTGACGGATCTTTTGATGATAGGCGAGAGAAATTGTACCCACCTGGAAAATGCGATAGCATAGGCATAGCTTGGTATCACACAATAAGTTATACCAAACTTACTACATCCGTGGGACACTGATGGGACACTGAAACGTTATTAATGCTCACAACAAGCTAATGTTAACAATAAAGAAATAGATTTAACTTATTGATTTTACTGCTGTCATGTTAAGTGCTTTGTGGCGAATTATTGAGAAAATGAAGACTGTTAATCACCAGGTCGGCGGTTCGAGTCCGTCCCGGGGAGCCATTTTTTCCATTTAGCGTTCATCAACTTCTTGCGATTTCCACCCATTGTAAACATCCCACACGCCTGGTGTAATCGTTTCAGGGTAAAACCCAACACACTGCCCATATAGTTTTGTATCACCGTAATAATTATTGTAATAACGTTTAGCACAAGTGGTTAAATAGAAGCTGTCGTCTGGCTGACCGGGTTTTAGGTTGTACAATCCGACGCCGATATAATTGCTGTCAGCTTTTACAGCGTCAACTTTTGTTAACGCGGCAGTCATATATTGGCTTTGGTCGACACCAGTGTTGGTGTAGGCTCGGCAGGCTTTATAAAAATCTTGGGCGGGAATGGTGGGTTTACTTGTCCATCGCTCTAATGTTTCGACGGCATTGTCGGGTGCTGCTAGAAAATCATTTGCAATAAATAGGTTCATTTGATCGGCTGTTACTTGACAGTTATCGTTGCCAAACTTAGCTAAAAATTCGGGGCTCAGAATATTATGTATCTTGCTAAAGTTGGTATTGAAATCTTGAATCGATTCATATAATTGCGTAGTCGCTGCAGCAGGTAAAACAAACATTACAGGAATTTTAGGGTTTAAAACCATGAAACCTTTTGCGTTTGCACCATGTTCCACATAGTCTTCAACGGAACAAGGCTCATAAGGCGTACCAGTTTTATTGCACTCACCACTGTCATACAATGCATGTAATACGAAAGCATTAGCTGGCCATTGATTAGTACTACTTGATGCTTTAGCAGCATTTAATAATGCGCCTGCGTCAAATACTGCAATAAATTTCTTGTCACCTAAAGCTGCTGATAATGTGTTTAAAAATAAGAAACCTTTAGCAATAGCGACTTGTGCTTTCACACTATCGCCTTTACCAAGTGACGGACCTTCTAAATCGAACGAAACTCCAGCAGCATTGGGATCAGCATTAATTGCATTAGCGATGGTTTTAGCTGTTTGAATAATCTGGGTATCCGTTGATGTGTTAATCAAATAAGCACTGCCACTAATCATTGGCATAACGCGTGTATTCGGGTTATTTGCTTTGTACGTCTTGGTGACATCAGCACCCGCAATACATTCACCTAAGCCCGTTTTTTGTCCACCAAGTAAATCCGCTTTAAACTCAGGATATGATATATAGGTAATCAACTGCATTGGAGGTTTGTTTGTGCCGACTGGGCACGTTTTTTGAATCGAGGTGATGCCATCTTTTGTGGTAGCAGGTCGATTAATATAAGCAATGTCAGGGAATATATAAGTTAAATGACCTAAATCAGGTTTATCAGTAATAAACGTAGAGACGCAAGTGTCAGCACTGCACGTTATATCGCTGGATACATCATCAATGATTATGCCGTCACCTTTTGGAATGGCAGCGAAGGCACTCGTAATGAAACCTGTGAAAAAAATAAGAGGGAGAATCTTGCGCATGTTGAAAATCCTTTTTCAATGGATAGAATAATTGTAGCACTTGTTGGCGATATTGCTTACAATTATGCAACAATCCATCCACACGGCACCGAATGCAAGCGACTGATAAAAAACAAATTATTAGGCCACCTCTAAAATGGGCGGGTGGCAAAACACGCCTACTGCCAGAAATTCACGCAGTTTTGCCTGCTGGTAAACGCTTAGTTGAACCTTTCTTAGGCTCTGGCACTGTGTTTTTTAATACAGATTATGAACGCTATTGGTTGAATGATATTAATCAAGATTTAATTTTGTTCTATCAAACCTTGAAAGACCAAGGTGAAAAATTTATTAAGCGCGCTAAATATTATTTTAGTGAAAAGCACAATACGGCCGAACAGTATTACATGCTTCGTGAGCGATTTAACCGTAGCCGACCAAGTGCTACCAAAGCGGCTCTGTTCTTATATTTAAATCGTCACACGTATAATGGATTGTGCCGATACAATAAATCCGGTGGGTTTAATTCCCCTTACGGAAAATACAAAAAACCTTATTTCCCCGAAAAAGAAATGGTAGCTTTTCATGAAAAGCTGCAGCGTGCAAAACTCACTTGTTTATCATTTGTTGAAGTGATGCGAAAGACAAAAGTGGGCGATGTCGTGTATTGTGACCCACCGTATGTGCCGTTAACGCCCAGTGCGAATTTCACGCAATATCACCAACATGGTTTTGATGAGGATAAGCAATTAGCATTGGCGAGCTTAGCCGAGTGGTTAGCAGAAAAAGAGATATCCACGGTGATTTCTAATCATGACACCCCATTTACACGAAAAATTTATCAACAAGCTAAGCTGAAAAAATTTAAAGTACGGCGGTTTATTAGTTGCAATGGCAAAAAGCGGAATTATGCTAATGAGTTGTTGGCGAGTTTTAGCTAAATAGCGGTGACAAGCTGCGCTCGTTGGTTTTTATCACACCCCTCATCCGACCTTCGGCCACCCTCTCCCCGCGCGGGGAGAAGGGATTAATATTTCTCTTCTCCCCGCGAGGGGAGAAGATGCCCTTGGGCAGATGAGGGGTGATATTAACTAGCGAGCGCAGCTCGCCACAAACCAACAAACAATTAAGCTGTCACCTTCGCCAAATGCTTAGCGATGTAAAGCCATGTTTCAACGACAGTATCAGGATTAAGTGAAATACTCTCAATCCCCTGCTCTACCAACCACTCAGCTAAATCAGGGTGATCCGATGGGCCTTGGCCACAAATCCCGACGTATTTGTTGTGGCGTTTGCCGGCATCTATTGCCATTTTTAACATCGCTTTCACGGCCGGGTTACGTTCATCAAATTTATCAGCGACTAAGCTTGAATCACGATCAAGTCCTAACGTTAATTGCGTCATGTCATTTGAACCAATAGAAAAACCATCAAAGTGTTTTAGAAATTCATCGGCTAACACCGCATTGGATGGCAATTCACACATCATAATCACGCGCAAATCATTTTCACCTTGGCGTAAATCATTGTCGGCTAACACTTGCAATACTGCTTTGCCCTCTTCAACTGTGCGCACGAATGGAATCATGATTTCAACATTAGTTAAACCCATGTCATTGCGCACACGTTTCATGGCTTCGCATTCTAACGCAAAACAGTCTTTGAAATTATCCGACACATAACGTGATGCACCACGAAAACCTAACATCGGGTTTTCTTCATCCGGCTCATAGATATCACCACCCAATAAATTAGCGTACTCATTCGATTTAAAGTCTGACATACGCACAATGACTTTTTTGGGATAGAAAGCTGCAGCAATCGTACTGACAGACTCACGAATCTTTTCGATATAAAACTCTTTGGGGCTAACATAAGCTGATATTTTTGCTTGCACTTGCGCTTTCATATCTGCTGCTAAACTATCAAAGTTCAACAAGGCCTTGGGGTGAATACCAATCGAATTACTGATAATAAATTCTAATCGTGCTAATCCGACACCATGATTCGGAATACGACTAAAGGAAAAGGTACGTTCTGGGTTTCCGACATTCATCATGATTTTGAAAGGTACATCTGGCATGTTATCGATATGAATTTCTTTGCGCTCATATTTCAACAAGCCTTCGTAAACAAAACCCGTGTCGCCTTCGCAGCAAGACACAGTGACATCATCACCATCATTAATCATGCGCGTGGCATCGCCACAACCCACAACCGCTGGCACACCCAATTCGCGCGCAATGATTGCAGCATGACAGGTTCGACCGCCGCGATTGGTCACAATTGCAGACGCACGTTTCATGATAGGCTCCCAATCAGGGTCTGTCATATCCGTTACCAACACATCACCAGGTTGAACTTTATCCATTTGGCTAATATCACGCAATACGCGGGCTTTACCTTGACCAATTCGCTGACCAATACTACGGCCTTCAACCACCACGTTACTTTTTTGCTCTAATTGATAACGCTCCATCACTTGTGATGATTGTCGACTTTGGACGGTTTCAGGTCGTGCTTGCACGATAAATAATTCGTTAGTATCACCGTCTTTAGCCCATTCGATATCCATGGGACGGCCATAATGTTTTTCAATAATCATGGCTTGGCGAGCTAAGTTTTGCACTTCTTCATCGGTGATAGAAAAGCGTTGTTGCTCTGCCACATCGACGGGCACTTCAACCACTGATTTATCGTGTGATTGATTATCGGTATAAATCATTTTAATTAATTTGCTGCCGATATTACGTTGCAACACAGCGAACTTATCTTTTGCTAATGTGGGCTTGTGAACATAAAACTCGTCGGGGTTGACCGCACCTTGCACCACCATTTCACCTAAACCGTAAGATGAAGTAATAAATACGACATCATTAAATCCAGACTCAGTATCCAGGGTAAATATCACACCACTAGCGCCAGTTTCACTGCGCACCATGCGTTGAATACCGGCCGATAAAGCCACATGCTTATGATCAAAATTTTGATGCACACGGTAAGCGATGGCGCGATCATTAAATAGCGACGCAAATACGTGTTTAATCGCCACTAACACATTATCGAAGCCTTTGATATTTAAAAAAGTTTCTTGCTGCCCTGCAAAAGAGGCATCGGGCAAATCTTCTGCTGTCGCTGATGAACGTACGGCAACGACATTAGCGCCACTCGCTTCCATAGCGCTAAAGGCCGTGCGAATATCAGCTTCGAATTCAGGTGTGAATGGCGTATCAACAATAGCTTGACGGATGTCAGCACCGACTTCAGCTAGACGATTAACATCGTCGACATCCAGAGCATCTAGCGCATCATAAATTTTTTGGTTTAAGCCGCTTTGCTCGAGGAAGGTGCGATAGGCATCCGCTGTGGTAGCAAAGCCATTGGGCACTTGTACACCGAGCTTGGTTAAGTGATTAATCATCTCACCGAGTGAAGCATTTTTACCACCAACGCTTTCTACATCGTTAATGCCAAGTTCTGAAAATGGGATTACGTTTTTGTTTGTCATTGGTTTACCTTGGTTTTTTGATTAAACACATGGAAATTTTGATGGATTCCGCAGTCAAGCCGCGGAATGACAAAACGCTTCGTCATCCCGCGGCTTGACCGCGGGATCCAGCACAGTCTTGACTGACATTTTACCTCAGTCCTAACACCTCATGCGCGAGCATGCTATGATAACAAACCATGGAGAGAGAGGCATGCCCAAATCAATTATCTTGTTGACTTTTATCACTGTTTGCACATTTTTTGGCAGTTGTTATGCCGAAGACCTCGGTACACTAGAACAAGTTCGCTATCACATTGACAAGATGCTGGCAGCAGCCCCACAGAACGCCAATATTGGCGTCGTTGTTCAAGATATGGAAAATGGACAAACTATTTACCAACACAATGCGAACCGTTTATATATACCAGCCAGCACATTGAAAACGGTGACCACAACAGCGGCGCTACTCTACCTTGGTAAGAACTTTCAATTTAAAACCACACTCACAGCCAACCAAGCAAAGCCTATTAAAGGTGTACTCAAAGGCAATGTCTATGTTGTTTTTCATGGCGACCCTACGCTAACGAGTACTGATTTAAAACAGTTAGCACAACAGCTGAAATCTCTTGGTGTAAAAACCATTACCGGCAATGTGTATTTAGTGAATTATCTTTTCACTGGCAACCCTTATGGTCACGGTTGGATGTGGGATGATTTAAACAACTGCTTTTCAGCCCCTTTACATGCGATGAACATTAATCACAATTGTTTTAAAGTGAAATTAATTGCGGGTACAAATGCCGGTGACCCTACGCATATCCAAGAAGTTGACGACACCGTTTACACACCGATTAAAAATTTATCTCGCACTGTTAAAAAAGTTGAAAATCACGACCCTGTGTCTTGCCCATTAGATGCTGATATTGATGACAACAACCATTACACCATCAGCGGGTGCATTAAACCCAATGCAGCTCGCCAGCTAGATTTTGCTATTTTGCACGTTGATGCTTATGCTAAAAGCATTGTGTCTAACTTATTTCAAAACGCAGACATTAAGGTTAAAGGTCATTATTATGTGACAGAGCAAAACGTTGCAGGTAAATATACATTAGCCACGCACAAGTCTGAACCGTTGTCACAATACATTAAAGTTATGTTAGATAGATCCGATAATTTATACGCCGATGCCTTGTTAAAAACACTAGGCGCTAAATATTACAACACGCAAGGAGATTGGCGTAATGGCATTATGGCCATTAAAGCAATCCTGCTAACTAAAGCCCATTTAAATTTTAATAAAGTGCATATTGTTGATGGCGCAGGGCTCTCGCGATACAACTTAATCACACCGAATGATTATGCTAAATTGCTTCAGTTTAATTTTTTAGACAACAAAATTGGCGGCACATTTTTACAAGCATTACCCGTTGCAGGTGTGCAAGGTGGTTTACCGCGTTTGTCTCGAGCCGGCACACCCATTATCTTACGTAACGTCAGAGCAAAAACTGGCACCATGGAAGGTGTCCTTGGTATTGTCGGCTATTTCCACACACGCACCCATCGTGTTTATTCTTTCGTATTTTTAATTAATAACTTTACAGGCAAAGTGTATCCCTTCTTCTTTTTAGAAACGGATATTATCGAATATTTGGTGAAAACAATATGACAATGAAACGTACCGCTTTTTTACTTTCTGATCGCACGGGTATTTCAGCCGAAACCATGGGGCACAGTCTAATCACACAGTTCCCAGACATTGAGTTTGAAACCGTCACGATTCCTTATATCGATACTGAAATCAAAGCGCGCAAAGTCGTAACACAAATCAATACCTTTCATGAAGAGAAAAAAGAAAAACCGTTAATATTTTCCACCATGGTTCGCCCTGACCTGCGCGCTATCATCGCTGAAAGCTCCGGCATGCTCATGGACTTTTTTGAAAACTTCATTCACCCATTAGAAAAAGAACTCGGCACGCGTTCATCTCAAGCCATGGGTGCCTCACATGACATGGCCACTAATTTTCAAAGCTATAAAACCCGAATCGATGCGATTAATTATGCTTTAATCAGTGATGATGGCACGAACATCCGTCATTACGATCAAGCCGATGTTATCGTCGTTGGCGTCTCACGCTCGGGTAAAACCCCAACGTGCTTATATTTAGCCTTACAATTCGGCATCTTCGCCGCCAACTACCCGTTCACCGATGACGATGGCTTCGACAACTTGCAACTCCCCGATTTTTTAAAACCCCACAAAGAAAAAATCTTCGGCCTTACCATCGACCCGGATCGCCTACACGCTATCCGCAGCGAACGACGCGCGAACAGCCCCTACGCTGCATTAACGAAATGCCAACAAGAAATTAAAGCGACAGAGCAATTATACCAACAAGAAGGCATTCAAATGCTCAGCTCGACTGATCACTCAATTGAAGAGTTATCGACGAAAATGTTAGATATGTTGGGGATTAAACGGCGGTTGCATTAAACATACAAAGGTCAGGTAATCGGTGCAGGAGAAATTCGCCATTCACTTGCTGCCTGTCGCTGAATCTTCCGAAGAGATTTAGCGTGACTATCACGCCCTCTATGCATTAGCTGTATCACGGGGTTTAAGCCTATAGCTTTGTGGAAGACTTTCTTTGCTGTATTCATTAGGTGGTACACTTCAGCTGTAGTAAACCGTTTCAAAACCCCATAACGACCTGAATCATTGTTCATACACCAGCGACCATCCATTAGCCAATACAGTTCACCTGCTATAGAAATATCACAATAATCAACGCCATCATATGCAAGGGTTGGATGCCCTAATTTATGCGACTTAGGCACTATTTGTTTATACAATCCCATTGCCTTAATTAACTGAGGATGCTTGTGCAACTTTTCAACCCCAAGTACCAATTGACCATCCGTACGCAGTGCCCATATATAGGTTACATATGCCATCAATGGCATATATTCCCCTCGAGTGACATTACAGAAAGTTAAGTTGATCCGATATTGTTCATGCTCATGATATGCGTGCTCAGTCTGTGCTACGACTGGATATTTTTTATTATACATTGCGTAATTTTAGCGCAACTGAATTAAGGCAACATTAAGTCAATTGCGGATATGTTAACTGCTGAGTGGCAACGGCTAATTAATAGTGAAGTAGGTTTTATGGGACAACTATGGTGCTTGGGAATTTGTCTGGTCGACATCCGGCTGCGCCGTATTCAAGTAGCTAAAATACCCTTTCAAGACGTTACGACATTGACTCACGACACTGGGCTGAGTCGTGATAAAGCTAGAAATTTGTGGCTGTGAGGCCGGAACGGCGGCAAGTAGGCTTTCTTGATAGCTGCTATATTGATTAGCAGAAGCTTTAATTGAGCCAGCGGCTGCAAACATACCAATATTAACCGCAGTTTGGTCTTGCTGGCAATGTTGTTGCTGCATCCACACGGGGATTTTTTTAGGGTCACCTAATTGTTGGCCGACTAAACAAATCACCATGGCATGAATTTTAGGGCACATGCAGCTGAAGTTTGCGTAACTGTTGCCGCATTGCTGATAAGCATAACGGTTTGCCATTCTATAATCGTCGCCTAATTTTTGATAAATCTGTGGGGTTAGATCTTCTGCTTCGTTCACCATCATTTTTTTGCTTGCTGATACTTTCTTAAACGCGTAGTTGAAAGCAAAGCCGGCTTGAGTTGATACGGCGTGAGGTGTGTATTCTTCACCGTTAGGCTGTAAATACTCCATACCGCCACCGGCACCACCGCCACCTTCTAGCACGACAGCTCGGCCTTTCGCTAAATTGTTTTGTAGTTTAGTGCGTAAATTAGCTAATTGTGCGGCATACGCTTCAATTACAGCGCCATCATAAACGTGGGCTGGATTAGCTGTTGCGCTGGCATAATAAGAATATTGCGTTTGCTTTTCACCCTGGCCAAAACCCGCACCTAAACCTAGGCCATTATAATTCACACCATCATGCCAATAAGCATTGGCAAATTGCATGCCGGCGCCACCGCCCGCACCTAAAGCTGTTGTAAGCTTGCCTGAGGTTTGTGTTGACGTGACTAAACCACCACCACCGCCGCCTCCATAGGCTAGCAACGTATGTAACTGACCATTGGCTCGCACTTTAATTTCAGCGCCCCAGCCTGCTCCGCCACCGCCACTGATGCCACCAATCTGAGACTGTTGATTAGCACCGCTGGGTAAATACGGTTTTGTCGCCAAGTTTGGATAAACTTGTATGAATTGTTCATAGCCCATTTCGCCTAGCCCTTTAACTAAAGGGTCATAAAGTCTCGAGCCAGTTTTGAAGGATGACAAATCGACACCATTCATTAACTGACTAAAATATTGAGGATAACTGTGCAAGGTATCGGGCACACCAAGCGGGGTGTTAACGACAGGACCTAAACTGGTTGAATAAGCGAGTAAATGACAAAGTGGTAATCCACCACCGACCACTTTTGAATTTGTTGGTAATTGCGTATTTAAACAAGGTGTGGTGGTTTGTGCCGGTGTGTCACCTTGACTTTCTGCAGCCGTCGGTTTGGTTTGATAAAAATAAAAATATCCATTGCCTTGCCCTTGCAAGGCTAATTTATTGGCTAAATCTTGCCGCATTTTCTGCACGGCTAAATAAGCAGAGGGACAATATAAATTGCGTGCATAAGGGTAATCATTCACTTGTTGGCAGTCAGCTAATTGTGAGATGCTACATTTGAATTCGGTTTTAGTGATGGGTTGGCAGACAGGTGCCGCGAACAAATGACTCGTTGCTAGCAAACTAAAAATAGCCACGGGCCAAAAGAAACGATTAGACATGCTTCCATCCTTGAAAACTGATAATTGCATAAAGTATAACATATACGCTTCGCTTGCCACCAACAGCGACACAAGCAATCAACAAGATAACATAACTGCACTAACCGCCTGTATTTAAACAACAAACTGATACCATCTGCCATGTTTTTGCTATTTAACTTGCTCAATAATCCCGTATAATCAGCTGACAATATAACCATAATAACAAAATAACAAAATATGTCCGAAACACGCGAAACAGTGCTGCGTGAATATAGCGCCTGTGATTTTATACACTACAATCAAGCCAACGAATTCCCTCAATCAGATGGAGTTTGTTTTGCCTTGACGCTTGCGCACACATGCAGTTTAGTTAATTATCTGACACCCTATAGTAGCATTGCTAAACATAGTTTTTGGTGTAATGCCAAACAGGCACCAGGGCAGTTCAAATCGAAAATGTTAACACTTCAAGCAGCGTATACGCCTCCAGCACTAGGTCTATGTGACTACATCCACCGACATCATCTTAACCCTAATGGCCTTGGCTATGCTAGCGAACTTATGAATGATACTTGTCAGGTTAAATGCCAACTTAACACATTAAATACTAAAAATTTAATACAAACATTGCACCAATATGACGTATCTGTATGGATCCGCCTATATCGATATAATAGTACGGACTGCCATGTGCTATCCATCACATCACTCACCAACAACGGTACAAAATACTTCTATGTGTTTGATGCTAATAGTGGTGAAACAAAATTTATCGCTTCAAGCACGGCAAGCAACCCTTTACTCCAAGACTACAGAAAAAAAGGCATAACCACTTATATCAATGAGCATCTTAGCTATTACCAACAAAATGGCTATGGTAACTATCGATTATTATTCATTACTAAAAATAAGCTTTCAATGCGACACTAAACTTTCCGCCAAATCGTTTCACCATTTTTATCTTCTAGCGTCACGCCCATTGCTGTGATTTCATCACGGATACGGTCAGCTTCAGCGTAGTTTTTATCAGCGCGGGCTTGTAGGCGTGCGGCAATTAGGGATTCAATTGTTTCAGCATTGATATCACTGCCAGATTGTAAGAATTCTGTTGGGTCGCTTTCTAAAATGCCTAGCACTCCGGCTAAACGTTTTAGCATACCGGCCAATTGTGGTGCTTCTGCATCACCCTGTTCTTTCGCGATATTAAGTGCTTTGGCTAAATCGAACATGACCGCAATGGCCACTGGCGTATTGAAGTCATCATCCATCGCATCAGTGAAACGCTTTTCATATTCGCCGGCGGTTTCAACAGCGGCGGGTTCCACATCGCGTAAGGCGGTGTAGAAACGTTCGAGGGCTGCTTTAGCGCCATCAAGGTTGTCGGTTGAATAATTAACAGGGCTGCGATAATGACTGGCTAGCAAGAAATAACGCACAACTTCGGGCGCATAATCATTGAACACTTCGCGGATGGTAAAGAAGTTGCCCAGAGACTTCGACATTTTTTCTTTATCGATTTGGACTAAGCCTAGGTGCATCCAAGTATTAGCAAATTTGTCATCTGTTGCGGCTTTGGATTGAGCGATTTCATTTTCGTGATGCGGGAATTTTAAATCAAGCCCACCGCCGTGAATATCAAAATGATTGCCTAAGCAATGTGATGACATGGCTGAACATTCAATATGCCAACCTGGGCGGCCTTTGCCCCATGGAGAATCCCAGCTCGGCTCGCCGCGTTTCGCGAGTTTCCAAAGGACGAAATCGAGCGGATCGCGTTTGGCGACTTCAACGGCCACACGTTCGCCTGAGCGCAGGCTGTCAGTATCTTGGTGAGACAATTTACCGTATTCAGCAAATTTGTTAACTTCGTAATAGACATCGCCGTTGTCACCGGCATAAGCAAAACCTTTGTCAATTAAGGTTTCAATCATCGTGATAATGCGACCGACGTTATCAGTAGCCTTGGGTTCTGCATTCATAGGTAAAACATTTAAAGCGCGCTCATCTTCGTGCATGGCATCGATGAAACGACTAGTCACAGCATCAACTGTCTCACCTAACTCATTGGCTCTATTAATGATTTTGTCATCGATATCGGTAATGTTGCGCACAAAGTTCAGATCGTAGCCACTGAAACGTAGGTAACGTGCAATCACGTCAAAGTCCACCATTACGCGTGCATGGCCAATATGGCAGTAATCATATACAGTAATGCCACAGACATACATGCCCACTTTATTGCCATCGATGGGCGTGAACTTTTCTTTGCGTTTATTGGTTGTGTTATAAATTTGTAACATAATTGACCTTTTATTTACCTTGCTTTGAACTTCATTCTCATCATTTATGCCGCGGTGGATATATCCTCGCTCCGCGAGAACTTTTATCCACCCTACTTTGGGGGATTTTCTTGTAGGGTGGATAAAAGTTCTCGCGGAGCGAGGACATATCCACCAAGCATCATCAAAATATTTCTCTTACGCTATTAAAGCCTTAAATCTAGCTTTAACACGATCATCACCCATAAGCGCCATGATTGGCCCTAGCTCAGGGCCATGCAATTGACCGGTTAATGCCACACGCAACGGTTGAAACAATGCCTTACTTTTCACTGAAAGTTGCTCTTTCAACCCATTGCTTATTAAAGAAAAATCGCAACCATGGGTTTCAGCAAGCGCTAAAGCTGTTTGGTAAAATTCTACATGCGCATTATCAATAACACCTTGCGCTTCTTCACTCAGAACCAAGCTGCTGGCAAAAAACTGTTCAGCATATGGCTTAGCATCCGCGGGAAACATAATATTGGCTTTCACAACATTAACGAACTCAGCATGCTTATCCGCTGGCACGCCGTCAACGTCCCCTAGCCAAGCATTTAGCTCCGCTTCACCAGCCACAGCTAGCGCTTCTTTTTGCCAATGGTTCAGTTGTGCTTCGTCATATCGCGCAGGTGAACTGCTAAGATTATCTGATTTAAATTGTTCCGCTAACTCACTGTAAGAAAAGTAATTATTGTCTTTATAATAATGGCCAAGACGCGCTAAATAGTTCAATACCGCACCCGGCAAGTAACCCATCTCGCGTAATTCTCGCACACTGCGACTGCCATTACGTTTTGACAGCGGCGCACCGTCTTGACCAAGAATTAATGACGTATGGCCATAGGTCGGTTCGCGCATATCCAGCGCTCGCAAGATTGCCACTTGCCGTGGCGTGTTGGTTAAGTGGTCTTCCCCACGTAAGGCATGCGTGACGCCCATCAATGAATCATCAATCGCATTACAAAACATGAACGATGCCGTTCCATCCGCTCGACGAATAATAAAGTCGCCAATATCATTGCTGTCGAATTTTTGCTTGCCTTTCACGACATCATCAAATTCAATCAACTCATTATCCGGCAGACGAAATCGCAGGGTCGGCTTTAAGCCTTGGCTAATCTTTTCAGCGGCTTCCGCTTCTGATAAGCCACGACAAGTGCCAGCATAACGCGGTGGCTTGCCGGAGGCGCGTTGTAATTTGCGTGATAATGCTAATTGGTCTTCAGAGCAGAAACAAGGATAGGCGCGTTTCATATCAACTAACTGTTGATAATAAGTAGCATAAATGTCACCACGCTCAGATTGATAGTAAGGCCCATTGTCAGCCTCAGCTTCAGGCCCTTCTTGCCAATCCATCGACAACCAGCGTAAATCTTCCATCAAGGCTGTTACATATTCTGATTTAGACCGCTCTTTATCCGTATCTTCAATCCGAATCAAAAATACGCCATCATCATGCTTGGCAAGCAAGGCATTAAAAAATGCTGTACGGACATTGCCTAAATGCACATAGCCCGTTGGGCTAGGGCAAAATCGAGTTTTCGTGTGTGTTTTCATGGTCGTCATGATAGCGTATTTTTTGCGCTTTATCGAGCTAGTTTTCACGAGCAGAGAGCTAAGCTATAAAAATGCTCAAGGGATCATTTTGCCAACAGAGACAGTGCATTAAAAGATCCTTACTATATCAGTAAAGGATAACCCTACTCAGATCCATCAAAAACACAAGAAAAAATACTCATATTTGACATTTTTGTATGATCGATTGTTACACACAGGAATGATTACTCGCAACTTTTAATAGCCTCCTTATGTGTCAAAATCATCCTCATCAGAGTCATCAGAATCATCAAAATACCGCCCTATTTTCGACGCGGGATATTTCAGCTTTTGCTCAGTATAGTAAGCAGCTGTCTCAAACGGAACAGTTGTTTGCTGCGAGTGATCAGATGGCCTCTTTCTAATAAAATGCATACAATCCCCGAGACCTATCTGCCCAGCTCGTAATAGTGGCTTTCCAGGAAACTGAAACAGCGCTGTAAAGTCATAAGCTTTCTGCACCACTTCATGCTCATCACTCCCATTCTCGTATGACGTCCCTTTCAACATAGAAGGATAATATGTTGAAACAGTCGTTGTGCCCTGAGCACCGGCATACAATCCTTGTGCGGCAAAATGAGACTTAGCAGCAACCCACTGGTTCAAATCAATCACCATGTCACCATTGGGAATAAGACCAAAATCTAATGTCGCTACTGATGAGAAAGGTGAAAGAAGTGCATTGGGACTATAAGCCTTGCTATCAATCTTACACACCATCACATCGGCATGTTGAGGGTAATGAATTACGCTGGCTGTTGTATGCCGCGGTTGACCTCTTGGCCTTAAGAATGTTGCGGGTGTGAGTTCTCGGTTGTATCTGTAGTCATACAAAGAAACCACCTGATCACCATCACGAGGTTTATCTTGTGGCGCCTGACCAGTGTGCGCATCCAATAACGGTATACGAACAGTGGCAGACTTGAAACTATATAAAATGGGTAAGGCTGACGTTAATTTTTTTGTATCAAAAAAACAAAGTAGTAAGGTGCTACGAGTGTAGTGAGTACGGTAAAATCCCAATATATCACGGTAGTTAGCTAACTGATCACGACAATGGGTATTAATTGCACTTATTAATGCATCACTGCTCGCACTTGGGTCAACCTTGATAATAGTGTAAATACCTTGCTGAACAACAGTAAGCCCTCCCGCTTGTGATTGACCTGGCCCCATACCCTGCAAGGCATCGTCATCCTCGTACTGTGGAATATATGTCTCATTTAAAAAAGCTTTATTGATCCTATAGAACATAGCCCCTAAATGCTTATGCTCCTGCTCACAAAAACCTGGCATGAAACTATCTCCACCAGATAAGGAATTACCCGGCACTTGTACATCCCGACCATCAACAGCCAAAATCATACAATTACGACCCGATTGAGCGTTATTTTTTGCTTTATTTACATATCCTTGAAGAACAGGATATTCCCTCTGGCCAGCGCTATCAAAAACACAAGAAAAGATAGTCGTATTTGACATTTTTGATCGATCGATTGTTACACACATAAATGATTACTCACAATTTATTAGTTGGTTCTAACAGTGCATATAAACTTAACCACAAGGGGCAACCAAACACATGCGGGTTTCCTTTGTTTACTGGGTTTTGAGTTTACGTTTGTACGTCTATCAAAACCGAAAATGCTCACTTTTGCAAGTGATTTGCCAGATTAAGTCGTGACTTCTACACCCGTATTAGACATTTATTTAAACATTATACTATGTTAGGACTTAAGGCTATATTAACGAATAGAGTACCGAATAGGCTTCTCAGCTCTTAAAGTGAAAAAATTTATTAATACTATATTTACCATCATGTATTCTCGACAAGAGGCGAATAAAAAAAACACCCGTGAGACACGGGTGTTTTTGAGTAAGCTTGTATGTGTAATACAAAATTAGAAGTTATAACGTGCGCCGAATAGGAAGACGTTATAGGTTAAAGCAGAGTTGCTATTAAAGCTTGAGGTAATGTTTTCTAAGCTATCACCAAATACATGTTGGTATTGACCATTAACCTGCCAATTTTTAGTTATATCATAAGCGGCACCAACGGCAACGATGGGGGCAATATCAGTTGAACCACTGATATTGTCAATCGACAATACCTCTGTTGCCATACCAACTTTACCAAACAAACTAAAATTCTTGCTTAAATAAGCTGTCGCGGTAGCATATAAATTAACACTGCCTACGTTAGCATCCTCAAATGGACCCCAGTAGCCATATTCAGCTTCTAAGCCTAGATAGAACGGTTTAGCAATTTCAAAATTGTAACCGCCATTAAATGAGGCAGCAAAACCACTATTAGTAACAAAAGAATTCAACCAGCTATTTCCCATATCAGCAGCAGCGTAACCTAAACCAAGACCTACATACCAACCTTTAGGATGGCCCGTGTCTTTTTTAGCTTTTGCAGGCATTGTGCTTGTTGTGGCAATTGTAGCCGGCGTTAATGCTACGGCTGACTGAGTGTCATTCGCAGCTAATGCTGTACTTGTGCTGACAGCACCTAGAATTAATAAGGTTGCATATATTATTTTTTTCACGTTAAGAGTCCTATGGTTGTTGAGAAGTCGCTATTATATGAATTTTCTCGGATGAGACAAGCAGAAGCTGTAACTATGAGTGTTATTTACACAATATTGACGAAATCTGAGCACTACCCATTCAAGCGCACTTGCCCGCGAGATGATGCACTGGCAGCTAGACAAGCCTTTAAGAAATAGGCCTGACCATATTTGCAATATAAATCAGGGCAATGGTTGCTGCGCCAGTGCATTTCTTGCCAACAAGTTTCGGATGATTCACCGGTGCCGAATTCGAAGCCTTCTTTAATATAAGTTTGGACTTTCTGGTCATGCGTCGACATGAATGCAGCGCTGATTAATTCACCTAAAGTGAAATAGCAAACCACGATGAATATGATCACGGCAATAACCGAGCCCCATAATCGGAAATGATTATATTTGCGATTGCTGACATCTCGAATGACAACGGTACTTGCTAGTTTGTCGTGCCAAGCTTGTTTACGTGGATCAAATGCTATCCAAATAAAACCTAAACAAAAGGGGATGATTGAAAGTATATAAGCAATATAGCGCACGATGAATTGCCATAGCTTCGGTTTACCACCAGTGTTGGCATCTACAATCTTTGAGGCAATCGCCATTTTTCCGGGGGTTGCTGAACGAAAGAACCAAAAGCCTAACACGAGCACGGCGGGTAAACACCAATTGATAGCGGACACCCAAGCGCTCAAATGGGCATCGGGGATATTAACGTAGGCTCTGCCATAGATGGCAAATAAGATGGAAAATAGAATGAAGCAAACCCAAGCGGTATCAACGATTGAAGCCCAGAAGCGTAGCCAGAAACCCGCATAATGTGTTGATGTGTTATCCATGAAAAGATTATAACATAAGGACTGCTGCACTAGCTTAACGTAGGGTGGATAAAAGGCTGAGCGGAGCTCAGGCATACCCACCAGCACTCTAACAGCCACCACTGCTGGTGGATACATCCGAGCTGCCGCTCAAATTTTTATCCACCCTACAATTTTGATTCAACAACTCCCCTTGCGGGGAGGAGAGAATCTTATTCGATTTCAGGTAATGGCGTGTGCTTCTTGGCGATTAGGCTGTACATGGTGGGTACCACGAACAAAGTAAAGCAAGTACCAATTAACATACCGGTGGCAATCACTAGGCCAATGTCATAACGACTTTTGGCACCTGGGCCACTCGAGAAAATTAATGGCAAGACACCAAACACCATCGCAGCTGTCGTCATTAAAATAGGACGTAAACGCATACCGGCTGATTTAATAATCGCTTCGCGAATGCTCGCACCTTCTTTGGCTTGAATTTGATTCGCAAACTCAGTAATTAAAATACCATGCTTGGTGATCAAACCGATCAGGGTCACCAGTCCAATTTCCGTGTAAATATTCAATGTCGCCATACCTATATTCAAGAAGAATAAGGCACCACAGATCGACATCGGTACACTGATCATGATGACTAATGGGTCACGGAAGCTTTCAAACTGCGCGGCTAATACCAAGAAGATAATAATAATCGCGAAGATAAATGCATACATCAAGGCATTACCTTCGGTAACGTATTGACGAGACTGCCCTTCATAACCGACACCATAACCTTTCGGGAAATATTTAGTTAACGTATCTTTAAACCAAGCTAAACCTTCAGGCATTGTGTGCCCCGGCATCATCACAGCTTGGAATATGATGGCATTCTGTAACTGGTATTGATACAAAATATTCGGTTGTGTTGATATCGATGATGACACGATACTACTCAATGGAATTAAAGTACCTTTGGCCGTTTTAACATAGATCTTATTGATGGCTTCAGGGTTGAATCTATCTTTTTGATACACCTGTGGGATCACTTCATAACTACTGTTATTGAAGTTAAAGTAGTTAATATAGTTACCACCATAAGATGTACTTAAAGCATCGCCAATCGCCTGCATGCTGATGCCCAAGGTCGCTGCTTTATTACGATCGATTTTCAAATCTAACTGCGGCCTAGAATACTCAACGTTAGTATTCGTAAACATAAACAAGCCACTCTTCATCGCTAGTTTGCTCATGACTTCATTCACTGCTTCTAACTTTTTAAAGCTAGTGACATTAGTAACAACGAATTGGATTGGGAAACCAAAACCGACACCGGGTAACGGCGGCATCGTTGCCACAGCTGCTTGCACACCAGGCACATCATTCATGGCTGTTTGCAGCATCACTTGCGCTTCATTTTGATTAGTCGTGCGTTTGCCCCAATCTTTAAATACGATACCCGATAAACCCGCGGTAACATCAGCTGCACCGTTGGAGTAACCATTAATGATAAAGTAATTTTCTAAGAAAGGATCTTTACAGGCAACCGCTAATTTTGCTCGTTCACGTGCGGGCAATTGCGGCACTAATTTAGAACAAAACGCTGCAGGGTCATTGTGACGAAACCAGTTGTTGTAGATATTCGCAATTTGATCGGTGTAATGCTCTGTATATGTCGTGTTCGCATATTGCGGAGACGTAGACAATGCCACCAAGAAACCCTGATCTTCATTCGGTGCCAATTCAGTCGGTGTTGTCGACACAAAGAAGAAGCAGCATAACAATACGATAATAGCAAAGACAACGGTCACAGCGCGATAGTTTAACGCATGCGTTAACGCGTTTTCATAAACCCGCTTAAATGCTTCAAAGGTCTTATCAATGATTTTCACTAAGCGATTATTACCAATCTCAGCCGATAAAATTTTCGAACACATCATTGGTGATAAGGTTAAGGCGATAACGCCTGAGATAATCACCGAACAAGCTAAGGTAATCGCAAACTCTGTAAATAAAGCCCCGGTTACACCGGTAGTAAACGCGATTGGCGCATACACTGCTGCCAAAGTAATGGACATTGAAATAACGGGTGTAGCAATCTCACGTGCACCAACGACAGCCGCATCAAAGGGTGATTTACCCTCTTCAATATGTCGATAAATGTTTTCCACCACCACAATAGCATCATCCACCACCAGACCAATGGCTAATACCATGGCCAGGAGCGTTAATAAATTCAGCGAAAAGTTAAATGCTAGCATCAAGCTACAAACACCAATTAATGACAAAGGTATTGTCACAATTGGCACTAATACCGTACGCATTGATCCGAGGAAGAAGAAAATCACAACCATAACAATTAGCGCAGCTTCAAGAATGGTCATTAACACTTCATGAATAGAGTCACGAATGTAAATAGTCGAATCATATGAAATGGTGCTATGGAAACCCGGTGGATAATTGTTAATTAATGCAGGCATCACTTTGCGCACTTCATTATCAATCGTCAATGGATTAGAACCCGGCACACCTTGAATCATGATAAAGACGGTACCTTTACCATTAAATTTCACATTGGTATCGTAAGTTTGCTCACCCAATTCGGCCTTACCGACATCACCAATACGCACTAATGATCCATCGTCATTTTTACGAATCACCATGTTATCAAATTCAGTAGGTGTTTCCGTACCCGTTTGCGCATTCATATTTAACTGAATGTATTGGCCTTTCATCGAACCCGCGCTCGACTGATAGTTATTGACAGACAAAGCATCAAAAACATCTTTTGGCGTCACATTCAGAGCAGCCATGCGTTTGGGATCTAACCAAATCCGCATCGAGGCACTACCACTACCGACAATCAAAGCTTGTGAGACCTGTGGCAATGTTTCTAAAACGGGTTGCACGACCTTACTTAAGTAATCGGTAATTTGTGCAGACGACATAGTATCGCTGGTATAGGCTAAATAAAGAATACCAATTTGGGTACCGGTCTGCTTCACAATAACCGGCTGTTGTGCGGCTTTAGGCAGCTTACCCGCGACAGCTTGCACTTTCGAACTCACGTTCGTCATGGCATCGCCTGGGTTAAAGTTCAAAATAATATGCGCAGTAATACTACTAGTACCTTGCACACTTTGTGATTCAAGATAATCAATACCATCGGCTGACGCGACAGATTGCGAAATTAAATAGGTAATAAAACCTTGAATAACATCAGCACTCGCACCGGGATAACTTGTGGTGATTGTGATTTCCGTATTCGTCATTTCTGGGTATTGCTGCAACGGCAATGCCATAATCGAACGCAAACCCAATAATAGGATAACTAAACTCACCACCGTCGCTAAGACGGGGCGTTGGATGAATATGTCGGTAAATTTTTTCTTGCTAGCGATATCCTTGCTCACGAATCAGCCCCCGTGGTAATTTCTTTCGCTGTTGCTTTAGGTAATCCTTCGTTATTAATTTTAACGGGCGCACCACTAAACAATTTAATTTGACCGGCCACGACAATCGTTTGCCCTTCTTTCAAACCACTAGTAATAACCATTTCGTTACCACGACGCTCGCCGACTTTAACGAATTTTTCTTCTGCGATCATATCATTGCCTTTCTTCGTCACAACGAATACTGAGTTACCGAAAATATTGTAAGTCACTGCCGTTTCAGGCACGACAATCGCGTTAGTTAAGGTAGGTAGTAACACATTCACATCCGCGAACATACCACCGTATAAGAGATGTTTTGGGTTAGCAACAGATGCACGTACAGTAATCATGCGGCTATCTTCATTAACGCCAGCATTGATTGCCGTAATTTTACCTTTGAACACTTGGTTCGGATATGTATCGACTTTCAAATCAACTTCTTGGTTATTATACAGCTTAGCTAAATCTTGCTGCGGCAAAGTAAAATCGATAAAAATAGGGTCGACTGTCTGAATGTTCACAAAAGCATTCGTTGGACTACCTGTTGGCCCAGTATTGCCACTAACTGTCGTGACATATTGCCCAACACTAACTTGTCGGATACCCACACGTCCTGCAAATGGCGCTTTAATACGACGGAATGAAATTTGCGTTTCATCATATTTCACATTGGCTTGACCTTCTTGCATGTTCGCTAAAGCTTGATCATAATCTGACGCAGGTACGGCACCGGTATGATACAAACGTTTTTGACGTTGATAAGTAATTTTTGCTAAAGCCAATTTTGCTTTATCACTATTCAATTGTGAAATTTGCGCACGCGCATCCATGTCAGCAAGCGGAGCACCGGCTTCAACATATTCACCTGAAGTAAAATAAAGTTTTGTGACGATGCCACCAACTTGTGGAGTGATCTCAACATTCTGCACAGCCGTTAACGTACCAACCGTTGATAAAAACGGATGCCAAGTTTCACTTTTCACGGGTACTGCTGAAATCGTCGACACAGGTGTTTTTTGATTCTTCATCGCTTGCGCGATCATGTTCTGCCTGAAGAAATACCATCCAATAGCCCCACCGAAAACAATCGCCGCTGCTACTAACATGATGATCATACGTTTGATCATAAAAAAACTCCTTTAAATACGTGCATAATAGCCGCCTAAGATAGCAAAGTTTAAAGGCGGAAACAACGAAAACTGTCAATTTAATTTTAACGTTTACATAGCGCTGACATATTGCCCTTAGCCTCTAGGTAATGTCACACCGGTCTGACCTTGGTATTTGCCATCGCGATCTTTGTATGACACTTCGCATGCTTCATCCGATTGAAAGAATAACATTTGCGCAACGCCTTCATTTGCATAAATTTTTGCCGGAAGCGTTGTCGTGTTCGAGAATTCTAGGGTCACATGCCCTTCCCATTCTGGCTCTAATGGCGTGACATTAACGATGATGCCGCAACGCGCATAAGTCGATTTACCCAAACAAACAGTTAACACATCTCTTGGGATTCGAAAGTACTCGACGGTGCGAGCTAAGGCGAAAGAATTCGGCGGGATAATACAAATTTCATCGTCAACTTCGACAAAACTTTTATCAGAAAAGTTTTTTGGATCAACGACTTCAGAGTTAATATTCGTGAAGACTTTAAACTCAGGCGCACAGCGCACATCATACCCATAACTGGAGACACCGTAAGAAATTAACTTACCTTTCTTGTCACAATGGCGAACTTGGCTCTTTTCAAACGGCTCAATCATGCCGTGTTCTTCCGCCATTTTTTTAATCCACTTATCTGATTTAATGCTCATGTTTGTCCTCAGGTTTTATTGCTAATTTACGTTTAATCTTGGGAAGCGATGATAGCTTATCGACCAGCTTGGCAGCAATAGCATGATAGATTTTGGCTTCTTCACTTTCAGGCATCGAGACCACCGTTGGGCAGCCTTGGTCAACTTGTGCACGAATCGCCGTTTTGAGTGGCAATTGGCCTAATAATTCAGTGTTATATTCTTTAGCAAAATGCTCTCCACCATCGCATCCAAAAATAGCTTCTTCATGGCCACATTTAATACAAGTGTGATAGCTCATGTTTTCAATCACACCTAATACGGGCATCTCAACCTTGTTGAACATTTCTAATGCACGTTTAGCATCCTGCAAAGCAATATCTTGTGGTGTCGTCACAATCACACCTGCTGTTACGGGAATCTTTTGTGTCATTGTCAGTTGAATATCACCCGTACCAGGCGGCAAATCGATAATCAAATAATCCAAATCGCGCCAATTGGTGTCGTTAAGTAATTGCTGCAATGCCGTGCTCACCATAGGCCCGCGCCAGATCATAGGCGTGTTTTTACCCACTAAAAACCCCATCGACATGACTTGCAAGCCATGCGCCATGTTAGGTTCAATCGATTTACCATCAGGACTATCTGGCTTTTCGTGAATGCCGAGCATCGTGGGAATACTGGGCCCGTAAATATCGGCATCAAGAATCCCCACTACTTTGCCCTGCGCTCGCAGTGCCAACGCTAAATTCACAGCCGTTGTTGATTTACCCACGCCACCTTTGCCTGAAGCGATCGCAATGATTTGTTTAATTTTTCCTTTCATGCGCGGATTATACCGAATTTATGCGCTAGTCACGAGGATTGATATTTGATATATTGCTCATGACATTAACGAAGGAGTCAAATTCAATGAAACGGATATTATTAGCAACTTTATTATTAATCGGCATTAGCACAACTTATGCGGATTCTGGCCAGCAACCTTGGTATTACGGCCACGGTTATGTTGAAGGCCAAATTGGTATGGGGCAAATACAAACGCCTACTAGTGGTTTTTCTAACTATAGCGTGGGTGGTTTTGCTTGGCGTGTAGCAGGCGGTTACTTGTTAGGTCAAGGGCATTTTAATTATGGTTTAGAATTGGGTTATACGGGCTTACCTACTAACTCTTATGGCGCTGGGGGCATAGAAGACACATTCAATGCAGGCGACATTGACCTCTTATTCGTTGGTCGCTATAACTTCACTGATCATTGGAATATTTATGGCAAATTTGGTCCTGATTTTTCGATGCAAAAATTTGCTGAGCCAGGTGGCGTTCACAATTATTCAAAAACATTTGTCCTACCTAAAATTGGCGGCGGTGTTGGCTATCAAATCAATCAAACTGTCGGATTAAACCTTGAAGCTGATTATGCTTTTGGCAAATCACCCAGCAACGTTGCTGATTTAACCCAAGCAGTTCTCAACCAAGATGGTATCTCAACATTGAGTGTACTATTCGGTGTAAACATAAGCTTTTAGAACTTGAAACTATCCAGAACGGGGCAAATGCCCCGTTTTTTATTGCCCATAAATACGGTATAATCGCTCCCATTAATATGGATAAGCACATGACTGACAAAAGAAAAATCATCATCACCAGCTCCCTACCCTATGCTAATGGTCCTATCCATTTAGGCCACTTGGTAGAATACATCCAAACGGATATTTGGAAGCGTTATCAAAATTTAATGGGCAACGATTGCTATTACATTTGCGGCAGTGATTCCCATGGCACACCGATTATGTTGTATGCCGAAAAGCAAGGCATCACACCCGAACAATTAATCGCGCAAGTACGCGAACAACACATCACTGACTTTTCACGATTCCATGTTGAGTTTGATCACTTCTCCTCAACCCATACTGACACCAATCGTGAATTAACCGAATCAATTTACAACACCTTAAAGGCCAACAACCACATTAGCGTTAAAACCATTGAACAATTGTTCGACCCTGAAAAGAACATGTTTCTACCCGACCGTTTTGTAAAAGGCGAATGCCCTCGCTGTGGTAAGAAAGATCAATATGGCGATGGTTGTGAATCATGCGGTGCAACCTACAGCCCTATGGATTTAAAGAACCCGACCTCAGCCGTTTCTGGCGCGACTCCTATCACTAAAGAGTCCGAACATTACTTCTTTGAATTACCGCAATTCACCGAACAGCTTAAAACATGGATGCAATCCGGCAGCTTACAATCTGAAATTAACAACAAACTTAATGAATGGTTTGAAAGTGGTTTGCAAGCATGGGATATTTCTCGCGACAAACCCTACTTTGGTTTTCTCATTCCTGGCACCACCGATAAATATTTTTATGTTTGGGTCGATGCCCCTATCGGTTACATGGCCGCATTCAAAGAATTTTGTGCTGACACCGGTTTAGACTTTGATGAATTTTGGAAAGCCGATAGCACCACAGAGCTGTATCATTTTATTGGTAAAGACGTGATGTATTTCCATAGTTTATTTTGGCCCGCCATGTTGATGGGCAGTCACCATCGCACACCTTCTGCTGTGTTTGTGCATGGCATGTTAACGGTGAATGGCGAAAAAATGTCGAAGTCACGCGGTACCTTTGTGAAGGCTGAAACTTATGCTAAGCATTTAAACCCTGAATGCTTACGTTATTATTATGCCGCTAAGTTATCCAATCAAATCACCGACATTGACTTAAGCATGGATGATTTCCGTTTACGTGTAAACAGTGATTTAGTTGGCAAAGTGGTTAACATCGCCAGCCGTTGTGCTAGTTTCATTACCAAGAAATTTGACAGCAAGCTAGCCACTCAATGTGATAACAACGATTTACATGCTGATTTTGTGAATGCGGGCACTTCGATTGCAGCTTTATACGAACAGCGTGAATATTCTAAAGCCATGCGCGAAATTATGGCACTCGCTGACAAAGCTAATCAGTACATCGATGAATTCAAACCTTGGCAATTGATCAAAGAAGAAGGCAAAGCGGAGCAAGTGCACCAAGTGTGTAGCTTGGCACTCAATTTGTTCCGTGTACTCATGACTTATTTAAAACCAATTTTACCTGAAATGGCAACAAAGGTTGAAGCATTTCTAAATGTTGATCTCACATGGCAAGGACGTAAAACCTATCTTGTCGATCATGCTATCAACAAGTTCAAGCCTTTATTACAACGTGTTGAAGAAGAGGATATTCAAAAAATGCTAGAAGACAGTCAAGAAGATTTAATCAGCAGCACACCGGCAACAGGCCCATTAGCGGATAACCCTATCGCCGATGAAATCACTATTGATGATTTCACCAAAGTGGATTTACGCATTGCAAAAATCGTGAATGCTGAACACGTTGAAGAAGCGAAAAAATTATTAAAGCTTGAGCTCGATATCGGTGGCGAAACACGCCAAGTGTTCTCAGGCATTAAGTCATCTTACAACCCTGAAGATTTAATTGGTAAACTCACCGTCATGGTCGCGAACTTAAAACCTCGCAAAATGCGCTTTGGCATGTCTGAAGGCATGGTATTGGCTGCTGCAACTGAAAGCGGTATTTATTTACTCGAACCTCACGATGGAGCGGTCCCAGGCCTTAGAGTGACGTAGTTATTTAACTAAGCCCTAAGTCCTAACACCTAAGCCCTATGAATTCTATTGCCTACATCCACGAAAACCAATGCATCGGCTGCGTCAAATGTATTAACGTCTGCCCTGTCGACGCCATTGTCGGTAGCCAAAATCAATTACACACGGTAATAGCGGATGAATGTATCGGCTGTGATCTATGTGTGCCGGCTTGCCCCATGGATTGCATCGACATGGTCGCACTGAAAACTGCTAACGATAAAGATGAACGACTAGCCCGCGCGAAACAAGCGAAGCTCCGCGTGAACAATCGTAAACAACGGTTACAGCAACAACAATTCGCTAAGCCTATTGAAGATAAGCAGTCGATGATTGCAGCTGTCCTGGCGCGTGCTAAAGCTAAGCGAGGCGAATCATGAATAAAGCGAAGCGCCAACAATTCTTTGAACGTTTACAGGCAGAAAATCCAACCCCGACCACCGAGCTTAATTACACTTCCGAATTCGAACTGTTAATTGCTGTTATTCTCTCTGCACAAGCCACCGATGTCAGTGTTAACAAAGCGACAGATAAATTATATCCCGTTGCCAATACGCCAGAAGCTATTTACAAGCTAGGTGAAAAAAAGTTAAAAACTTATATTAAAACCATCGGGCTGTATAACGGCAAAGCCACGAACATTATCAAAACTTGTAAAATGTTAATGGATGATTATGATTCAACCGTACCAGAAGACCGTAAAGCTTTAGAATCATTACCTGGTGTTGGCCGCAAGACCGCCAATGTCATATTAAACACCGCCTTTGGCCATCCGACCATTGCCGTCGACACGCATTTGTTTCGCCTCGGTAATCGCACTGGCCTAGCGCCGGGTAAAACCGTACGTGAAGTCGAAGACAAGCTAGTCAAAGTAGTACCCAAAGAATTTATGCAAGATGCACATCATTGGTTAATTTTACACGGCCGCTATATTTGTATCGCCCGTAAACCCAAATGCGAAGCCTGTGTAGTGTCAGATTTATGTGAATATAAGGATAAAAATGGATAACCACGAACGCGACCGACTCCGTCAACAGTATTACACCGCTTGGCAGAAGTACTTACAAGATTTACCGATGACAGCATTAGAAGCTGATATCGCTGATATTATCGCCATGCATCCTGAATATCATGAGATCTTTGATAATGAAGAACTGTCGCAACAAGTGGAATATTTTCCTGAGTTAGGTGAAAGTAATCCTTATCTGCACATGGGATTGCATTTAGCGCTACGTGAACAAGTCAAAACCGATCGCCCCGCTGGTATCAATCTGATCTATCAAGATTTAATTGAAAAACACGGTAGCATTCATGACGCTGAACATGCGATGCAAGAACACCTAGCGGAAGCGATGTGGTCGGCACAACAGAACGATGAAATTCCGGATGAAGAGAAATATTTGGAAAGCTTAAAAGCATTGCTTTAATGGGTGACAAGCTAAGCTCGCTATTTTAAATCACCCCTCATCCGCCCTTCGGGCACCTTCTCCCCTCGCGGGGCGAAGGAAACAAACACTACTCTTGAATCAACTCAATCATATAACCGTCGGGATCCTTAACGAAGGCAATAATGGTTGTGCCGTGCTTCATAGGCCCAGCTTCCCGCACAACATTGCCATCCAAATTGCGAATATCATCACAAGCTTTTGCGGCATCATCAACACCAATCGCAATATGACCATAGCCTTCACCTAAATCATATTCACTGACACCGTAATTATAAGTTAGCTCTAGCACCGGTGTCGTTGCAATATCACCATATCCCAGAAACACTAACGTAAATTTTCCCTCAGGATAATCATTCTGTCGTAATACTTTCATGCCCAAAACATCAGTATAAAACTTAATGGAACGTTCTAAATCACCGACTCGAATCATTGTATGCATAATACGCATGCGTTATCTCCTCATTCATCTAAATGTAAACCCTTTTCACGCCATAAACGTTTCACTAAATAATGGAACCGTGCAGAAACCAATAACATCAATATAATCGATCCAGAAAACACATACACGCCCCATTGCACACTGACGGTTCCCGCTACGCCTAAACGTACGATGATCACCATTAAGGCAACAACGAGTACATCAAGCATCGACCAACGGCCAATATTTTCTGCTATCCATAAAATTTTTCGAACTGTTTTGGTTTGCCAATCACTGAGAAACCAGCAAAACAATATCGCAATCATTTTAACGATGGGAAATATGAATGAGAAAATAAGGATCAATCCAAAAATAAAGTAATTACCCGTGTTAAAGAGCTGTACCATACCACCCGTCATTGAAACAGTATTGGAAAATACCCATAGCGCCGTTAATGTTACCAAAGGGGCAAAAATACCGATAAAATAACCCACTGCTGATATCCACATCCAAACACCCAACGTTCTATCTAAGCCGTGTAGCACCAAACCATTTTTTTCTTTTGGAAACCAATTAGGCAAGATCACAATGGCTAAACCTAACATTGCGCCATATAAATAATAATGCGATACCTCAACATTAAATGATTGCACAATCAAAAACACGCCCACCAATGTAATGAAAATTAATGCTAACAGCTTAACGCGCGGAAAACGGTTGAGGAAATTATTTAATGGTTCACTCGCCCACATCATCACAAACACGGCGATGATAATAGCCACGGCCATCACCATATACACCTTTGCAACGGCCACTGCAGTAATCACACTATCTAATGAAAAGACGATATCAAGCAATATGATTTGCGTTAGTACTAAAGCCATTGTCGCCGTTTTTGTTTTCACTTTATGACCTGGCTGATGTTCACGCAAATAATTAATAATTTCGTGGCAACCTTTATAAAGCAGAAATAATCCACCAACAAACAAAATAAAATCACGGCCAGACACATTCCAGCTACCAATCATAAACCAAGTTTTCGTGAGTTGTGATAACCAAAATACACCGCCCAGTAAAAGCAAGCGCATAATCATCGCTAAGCCTAAACCTAAGCGACGAGCAGTTTTTTGCTGCTCCTTAGGTAAGCGGTTGCTAGCGATGAGAATAAAGACGATATTATCAATACCGAGCACAATCTCTAGCATGGTTAAAATGAGTAAACTGATCCACGTATTTGGGTCATTGAGAATAGCTATCATATAAAATTTCGTCCTTTGTGTGCTAAACTAACAGCATGCAAAAATTGACCATTACTCAACCAGACGATTGGCATATCCATCTACGCGATGGTAGCTATCTAAGCCGCACGGTAGCGGATGCTAGCCGTCAATTTGAGCGTGCCATCATTATGCCAAATCTGACACCACCCGTCACTACAGTGGACGATGCTGAGCAGTATTATCAACGTATTCTTGCTCAAATACCGAGTGACCAGACATTTGCTCCATTAATGAGCTTGTATCTCACCGACAACACGACCGTTGAGAGCATTATTGCGGCCTCTGAGCATCCGCATATTCACGCTTGCAAACTTTACCCTGCTGGTGCGACAACCAACTCTGACAGCGGCGTAACGGATATTGAAAAGCTCTACCCCATTTTTACTGCCATGCAAAAGCACGGCTTAGTCTTATGTGTACATGGTGAAGTCACGACTGCTGATATTGATATCTTTGATCGTGAAGCGCGATTTATTGAAACTGTGTTAATTCCGATCGTGCGTGAATTTCCTGAGTTGAAGATTGTCATGGAACATATCACCACCAAGGATGCGGTTGAATTTGTGCAAGCTGCACCGCTTCATGTTGCAGCTACCATTACTGCGCATCATTTATTATATAACCGTAATGATTTATTAGTCGGTGGTATTAAGCCGCATTATTATTGTTTGCCTGTATTAAAGCGTAATACACATCAGCAAGCATTATTAGCAGCTGCAGCCAGTGGCAATCCTAAATTCTTTTTAGGCACCGATAGTGCCCCTCATGCAGTCGAGCAAAAACAATCGGCCTGTGGTTGTGCAGGTATTTACACCGCGCATGCAGCCATTGAATTATATGCCATGGCATTTGAGCAAATGAATGCGTTAGATAAACTCGAAGGATTTGCTAGTTGTTACGGCGCTGACTTTTATGGTTTGTCTCGCAACACCGCCACTATTGAGCTTGTTAAAGAAAATTGGCAAGTCCCTAACCTTTTACCTTTCGGCGACACGGAGCTAAGCCCTTTGTGCGCCGGTGAAACCTTACCATGGCGATTAGTATGAGCACAAAAAGTATTAAACACCCCTATTCCGAACGCTTCCGAGGTTTTTACCCTGTCGTTGTTGATATTGAAACCGCTGGGTTTGACGCCAAAAAAGATGCCGTGTTAGAGCTTGCGGCCGTCCTCACAACCATGGATGAAGATGGTAATTTACAAGTCGCTGAAACCTTGCACTACCATATTGAACCGTTTCCTGGCGCTAACCTAGAAAAATCATCGTTAGACTTTAATGGTATTAAACCGTTCAATCCTTTTCGTATGGCTATCTCAGAAAAAACAGCACTCACCGACATGTATAAAGCTATCCGTGAAAAGTTAAAGAAATATGATTGCACGCGTGCGGTTATGGTTGCACACAATGCAACGTTTGATCATGGATTTTATCGCTCAGCTGCCGAACGTGCTGGGCTTAAAAAAGATCCCTTCCATCAATTCACCACTTTCGATACCGCCACTCTAGCAGGCTTAGTCTATGGCCAAACCGTCCTCTCTCGAGCAGTAGAAGCGGCTGGTTTAGTCTACGATGAGTCCGAAGCACATTCAGCCAAATATGATGCTGAGATTACGGCGGATTTGTTTTGTAAAATGGTGAATAAAGTAAAAGCGCTTAGGCCTTAGGGCTCAAGAAATGTATCGTCATCCCACGGCTTGACCGCGGGATCCAGAACATTGTCAAGCCACCTAGATCCCGCGGTCAAGCCGCGGGATGACGAGCTCCTCTAAATCCTTCTAAAAATATCTCTCCCACAAAAAAGCCCGCGAACTAGTGCGGGCTTTTTAAGTATCAAAAGTTCAATTAGAACTTAACACCTAAACGGAAAGTACCGATGTTATCGGATTTACCAGAACCACCGTTATCGCTTGAATAATCGATGTCATGATCGTATTCCGCTTTCACGTATACATTCTTCAACACATCTAAACGATAAGCGAATAACATGCGATATTCAGGCATCCAGAAACCACCTAACGCATCGGCTAAGAAGTTTTGTGCATCGCCACTTTGTTGGTAACTCATCATCGCTTCACTGGTCATGTGTGAAACATCGAAGTTGTAACCAAACTCAATGCCGTAAGCCCAAGGTTTCGCGCCTTTGTCAGAACGAGCAGCAACTAAATCTTGAGGACTAAATGCTTCGGTTGCTGATACAAAGTTCATATACATGTCGAATGGACCGCTGTATAAACCAACGTGAGCAGAAATACCTGGGATTTGTTTATGGTATTCGCCTGCAGTATGAGTATATTGTCCCATTACAAATTTCGCACGCTCAAGATCAGCCATGTTATTCAAGAAACCCACATGGATGTCATAACCTAACAATTGCGTTTTACCCGCAAAACCTAAGTCAGCACCAAAACCACGGATACGTGGATTATTGTCTGTGTTAGCATCATCCAAACCCGTGAAACCATACACATCAGCATTTAAACCAAATGAGCTCATATAACCCGCAGTAAATGCAGTGGTGTTCGCTTCAGTCAATAACTGAGTTAAAGGCTTAGTAATAGTGTCATGTTCATAATCACCAAAGTTCAAGAATTGGCGACCGGCACGAATCCATAAAGGTGACTTGGCAAAGTTAGATACTTGTACCGTTGCTTCAGAGAAAAATAACGTTTGGTTATTCGTGTTACTTGTAGCCGGTAAATTCCAATCATTATCATAATCTAGTGCAGCATGAACATGCGTCCAGCTACCAATATCAGTATCTAAATATAATTCAGCAGTCGCTAAACTCACACTAGAGGTTGGTCCTTTAGTGAAATTTGATTGACGATTACCAGGAGCATAACTAATACCACGACCTGCAAATTGTGCATCAGTATCAAACTCACCACTGATGGTTGTGTGTTTGTACCATTGGTTTAACAAACTGCTTGGTGTGTGCGAAGCATTGTCTTGGTTATGGTTAACGATTTGGTCCATGTAAGCTTGCTGCGCTTTGCTTACAGCTGCACCTTCGTTCGCAGTCGTTTTGTCTGTCGGTGCGGGTGCAGCTATTGCAGTCGCGCTGACAAAACCTAAAATGGCTAAAGAGCCGATGATTTTTTTCAGTTGCATTATAGTAAAGTCTCCACTTTTATTTAGCTAAATATTAACGCTCAAAGCCAACAGTAATTGCCCTCTCGAGAAGCAAAAAATATTGTGTAAACAAACGGTTGAGCCATCAACGTTTATTCACCTTTGAACGGCGCTAAGCATACAATGAAGATTTAGCAAATGCAAACTGAATTAAATTGAATAGGATTGTTTAAATACTAACCTTCGACAGGACGAATCCCGGGTGGCTGCCCATGTTGTGAGATACTAATACAATTAGGCATACCAAATGGACAGCTACCTTTTGAACTTGCCACAATAGCAGGTTCACCAGCATATTGAGTGACTTTAGTTAGCGGCATGAAGCCAGGTGCTTGCGATGGTACACAGGGTTGCGGCGCACCTTGTGCAGCCATAACCGTCGGATTATTAATACTTGAACATAAACCAAAAGGAAGTAATTTCACTGTTGATGCTTGTAAAGGCGGCTTACCATTAACATCAATCGGGACAACTGGCATAGCTAAAGCTGGTGACTTAGTATTGCCAAATTGACAGCCACATAGAGCACCTGATACCGCAATGATTTTATTACTCTCCGATTCAGATGGCACATGATCTTCAACACAGGCGGTGACTTCATTTAGCTCATGGACCTGCGGAGTCAAATCAGGATGTGCCAACAGGCGATCACGTTCAGCTGTCATTTGCTCAGCATATTGTCCTGGATCATAAGCTGATAAACGCGCTTTCAACGCATCTTCGCTGGGTAATTGATCACGATAATTGGGGCAATTAGCAAACTGTTTACGCGCATCAGCAATCTGCTGTTTTAATGCCTGACCATCTGTAAAATTCGAGGCATTTGCACCTGAAAATGCATTACTTCGCTCACGCGCCAATGCGCCCATAGCATTATCTTTCGCATTTCCGGCTAAAGCATTGGGATCAAACGCCGACATTTTGCTTTGCATAGAACCTAATTCCTGCACAACGTTTTTCAAACTATTAGTGACCAATTGAAGGCCTTGAATACTAGCTTGCAATGCTTGCACGGGCTCTAAGCCCATCGCAGCATTTTTAGCAGCTTGTTCAGCGCCAGTTGCAGCTTGACCAGCGGCTGCTTTGGCTTGTGCTTCTGCCGCTTCTTTTAAGCCTGATAATTGCGTTTGATAACCCGCTATCATATTTTCATTTTGTGCGATCATACCTGTGGCTTGCGATTTTAGGCCATCTACGTATTGTTGATACTTCGCATAAGGATCGATAGTCGGCAACATGCCTTCGGCCGAGACCATCATGGAATCAAGATCATTATCACAAAATCCTGCTTTGGCTTTATCATGTAAGGCTTTTGATTGTTGCTTAACTTTTTCTTCAGCTGCTTTCACGCGCTGCGCTTGCGCTTGCAAGGCTTGGCCCTTCGCTTCCATCTGTTTTAATTTAGCTGTTTCAGCTTCTAAGCCGTCAATGGACCCCTTCAACCCATTAATTTGGCCTTGCATATGATCCAATGGACTATTAGCAATTGCACTACCCGCATGCGCATTAAATTCGGCTAATGCCTTTTGCCCTGCTGCCGTGCCTAGCTGTTCACAATTACAAGATAACACTTTACTAGCAGCAGATTTTGCATTGCCATAAAGCCCACCCAACTGCTGTTTGGCTTGCAACAACTTACCAAATTCACCTTGGCCCATATCAGCGAAACGTTTAAGAGGACCTAGAAGATTCGCGGCCATGAACAAGTGAGCTGGATCCACATCAGCAAATTTATGAATTTTATCCGTGTCCGTGGCTAGTTTTTGTTGCGCCTTATTCATTATATCTGACGTACTGCCAGATACTTGAGAGCTCTGGCCTTGCACAACGGAAGTGAGTTCTGAAACGGGAATTTTATTAGCGGCTAATGCTAATGTTTTAGTTTTCAACACCGTCATCATATTGCCACAGGCGGACAACGCAAGAAACAGGGGATCATGCGGCATGGCTGGAAAAGGATTGCTTTGAATGGTTTGCTGCAATGATTGCGAAACTTGTTTTAATTGGCTAATCGTTTGTTTCGCTTGAGCCGGTTGAGCCGCTGAAATTTGTGCTTTTGTTGTGGCTTGCAAATCAGTTAATTGTTTGAAATCGCCAAAATATGGATCTTTAAATGCATTGGGGCCAGCGACCCCCACAAGCTTATGTGTATTAATGGTTATGTCTTGTAACTGCTTGGCAGTTTCCGTCTGATCACTATGAGCATCAACCAATGCTTGCTTACGCTCATTGCAAACTTGTTTTTGTTCATCAAGAGACTTGCCTTTTAAATCCTCGGTTGTAATAGGTTTAACCTGAGCATTGGGCTGATGTACAGGATTTAAATCCTGTTGATTATTCAAACTACCACATGAGGCTTGAATATTATTTAAAGGTCCATCAGTAAAATGATGTTCTTCAGGTGCATCTGCAGCTTTTTGCGAAGCCAATACTTGCTGCGCTGCATCACCTGGCTTACCACCCGTTTCAAATAGTTTTTTCGCGCTGTTAACTGCATCGCCATTGGCATCCGGCGTTTTCAACAGCGTTGCTGTTGCGTCACTAGTGCTTCCAGCACTGGTTAACTTGTCACCAAATAATTTACTAATCGTTGATTTGACGTTATCTGTCATATTATTATCCTAACAACCCTTTATTATAACTCCAGCGATAATGTAAATCGCCTTGGCTTTCCCACACGTCGATCCACACATTTGAGGTGAGACCAACTTGACTACTAAATACTATATTGGGCATTTCAACCATTGCCGCTTGCGTGGCAGTTATACCCTGCTCAATTGCGCAAGTGAAATAAACGGCCGCGTGCTCTGCCTGCTCTCGCTCGAACGTATTTAACGCAGGCAATGTTTCAACATTTAATTGCAGGTTAACCTGCTGCAATTGCTCGGCTAAGCCTTTGGCTCGCGCCAACACATTATTTTCTGCCGCCACATTCAATGGCAACACCGTTGTTGATGTCGCGAAAGCCGCCTTATCATTCAAGTACGGGAACAAGGGCAAGCGATTTAACAAGGTTACATTCACTCGATGCCAAGCACTCTGTACTTGTGATTGCAGCAAATCCATAATCAATGCTAGCAATAATAAACTTAATGGCACTTGCTCTGTTTCAGCTTGTTGCTGCAAGTTGCGATACTGTTGCCAATCCAATTTTCCATATTCATGCTCGACATACATTTGCGAGCCTACGTTAATCGGCTGTTTAAATTTTGGTGCGGGGGCAATGCTAGTTAAATAGCTAGCTAATTTTACGTCCCCTTGGGCTTGTCGCAATTTGGTTTGTGGTTGTTGATACAACACACTCCAGTCACGCCATAACTGCTGCCAGCTAGCAGCGGCAAAATCCTCTTCTTGCAAGGCCCAACGCATTAAGTAACGTTGCCCAGGCAATTGAATTAACTGTATGACATTGTCTTCTAATACTTTACGACTATCACGCAAGCGCTCAGTCAATCGTAATTCGTCAACGCTCTGCCAATCAATGGTTTCTAATTGAATAGGTTTGTGCTGCTGCAGCCACAATTTTGTGGTAGCAAGCAGTTTGTTCCATTGCCAGTCGGCATGTGTAAATTCAATTAGCCATTGTTGCATAATGCTTACTATCAATCACTCGGTTCGTCAGGTGGCACGGCAGGATCGGGGGCACCTAATTTAGAGTTAATTTCCATTCCTTCCGTATTTACGGCCTTACCTTTAAGACTAATGGTACCTTGAGCATCAACTTTAACATCTTTCGGTGTATCAATATCAACATCACCCTTCGCATAAATGTTTAAATCACTATCTCTAGCCGTTAAACCTATCTCACTGGCAAAAGCTTCTAACTTGCCCGTTGTATTAAGTTCTAAATTAGATGCATTGATTTTAAACTTCCCTGGTGTATCAAAACTCATTCCATCCTTCGTCACGTCAAACGTATGACGATTATTATCACCCTCACCAATCGCAGCAGCCAGACTAATTGAACCATCAGCTTTCATTGTCCAAGCTGCTTTACCATTATTAAAGTTAATTTCACCTTCTTGGCTTACTTGCAAAGTCGCAACACCACTTTTACCGGCTTGCACAAGCCACTGACCAGGGGCTGTTTGAATCATAGCAGGAACGTCTTTACCTTCACTACCGAGCACATCACTAAAGACTAATCGATTAACGGTATCCATGAACGTTTGTTCAGGCACACCTTGACGTGCAAACACAGTGTCCGTCACATTACTTGAACCCGCCTGTTTAAAAGGTTTTTGTTTTTCATGATAATGAGCAGAAACTACATGCGGTGTTTCAAAGGGCGAACCACATTGCACATAAACAGAAGAGCCTACATAAGGCGCCGCTGTCATACCGGGCATAAAGGGCACTTTAGCGGGAATTGCTTGCATATTAGCTTCTTCACCACGTAATGCTTGGTCCCATTTGAACCCCACGTATACGCTTAAATAATCATCACACATTTCGGTGCTTGGCTTGCTGGTGTCAAATTTACCGGCATGGTCAACCACGGTTGCAGGCAACCATCGACCTTGCACGGGTGAAACAGGAATGTCTGGCAAAGCGAACATTAATTCTTGTGTCTTTGGCACGGGCATTAAAGTCATCGTTTGCTGCGCTAGCCCACTAGCCGCATTAATATTATAGTTCACGGCTGTCACAATATAGTTTGTCGCAAACTGTTTCGGTGCATTCAGACTTTGATCAAAACCATTATGCGCTTTCGTGAAATCTAATTTATCGCCCACATTGTACAATGGCAAGCCAGGTTCAACCTGTAATAACTCACTGTTAACTTGCAAAGCTTGTACACGCTTATCTGCCAACTCACGGGCATCACTCATCGATCCGGTTTGCAGTAATTCGGGATCATAAACACCTTGACTATGTGGATGCTGAGATAATGATTGACCCAACACAACAGGCGTACTTTGTAGCTGCTTCTCAGGCTGAGTAAATATATGCCCATCAATCGCATACGATTTTACTGTTTGATTAAAGGTAACTTGCAGGCGATTCAAACGCATGCTGTCACCTAAATACAATCCACCTAAATAAGCGGTGCTTGAATGTAACCAATCATTATAAAACCCAGCATTGTAAATATTCATTTCATCGACGCCATAAACTGGCTGCCCTAACAATGCTTGATCCTTTTTAAAATCTTCAAATTCAAAACTATTACCAAACACTAAGCATTGACCACTAGCGGTATTTTCAACATAGTAAAATAAATTCGCTTGCTGCATTAAACGCAACAAACTCACAAAATCGGTTTCTTTGTATTGCGTGTAGAAATCTAACTTGGTTTCAGCAGCTGCAGCTTTTGACACTGACGCCTGATAACGGTAATCCGTACCTAAAGCAAAACCGTGCAATTGCATCATCGCATCAATAATATCCGTCACTGATTTTTTGATAAACACATTGCTGGTGAGTGTATTTTGCAAAACATAAAGAAGTTTAGGCGCTAATTGAATTTGATAACGATAGTCTTTTAGTGTTTCAGATTTTCCAGCGAGCTGCATTTGCGTAACGACACCACGATAATCTCGTTGATATTCAGTTTCAGTTTTCGCTGAGCCCGCTTTGGGTTTAACGGTGTACGTGATTGCAATCTCATGCCCCAAGAAGCTTGAATCAAGCGGTTTTTTTTGACTACGAATAATGGCTGTGTACTGAGGTGTGTTTGAAAAAGTCTCGTTAACAATCAAACTCTCGAAGATGAATTCGAGCGATGTATCAGTAACGTCTGAAACCTTAAACTGCTCAGCTGAAATAATCTTTACTGGCTGAGCTTCTTGGGCTGCTGTGGGATCGGCTGCTTGTTGTTGATTGCTAGCTGCTGGAGGAGTTTTCCTCTGCATATCCATGGGCGTATATGACATAATACTATCTCTCTAATTATTGTGGCCTATTATAGCGGGAAATCATTAAAATAAACTTAACTACTCATTATTATCAGATGAATAACCTTCATCTTCGACCTATTTCACATCGATTTGTTCCAATAACGCTTGTAATTCACCATCATCATACATTTCCATGATGATATCACTGCCGCCAATCAACTCACCATTGACATAAAGCTGAGGAAATGTCGGCCATTGCTTGTGTTTCGGCAAAATTGCTCGTATTTCAGGATTTTCAAGAATATTCACGAAGCCAAATGGCTTTTCGCAGGCCGATAATGCTTGCACGGCTTTGGCAGAAAATCCACATTGCGGTTGCTGTGGTGTACCTTTCATGTACAGCAATATTGCGTTTTTGCTAATTTGATTATCAATTTCTTTGATAACCACTTGTTCATCAGTAGCACTTTGTTCATGTTCAATTGACATAATTACCTCGATTTCAATGGGTTGGAGACTTGTTCATCAATGGTCAAATTATAACAGAAAAACTTATTTTAGCGATATCAAATATGGCCATTGAGCTTAAGAATTTAGGGGGGTACAATGATTCTAACAACAACGAAGGAGAAACGAATGGCATTCGAATTGCCCGAATTAGCATACCCCCTTAATGGCTTAGAGCCTCACATTTCAGCGGAAACGTTGGAGTATCATTACGGCAAGCATCATCAAACTTATGTGAATAATTTGAATAACTTAGTGCCGGATACTGAATTTGAATCGATGTCGCTTGAAGACATTGTGAAAAAATCATCGGGCGGTATTTTTAATAACGCGGCGCAGATTTGGAACCACAGTTTCTACTGGAATTGTTTGAACCCTAACGGCGGTGGCGAACCTAAAGGTGCGCTGGCTGATGCCATCAATCGCACGTTTGGATCGTTCGCTGAATTCAAAGATGAGTTCAGTAAAGCCGCTATCACGACTTTTGGTTCAGGATGGGCATGGCTAGTTAAAAATACTGATGGCTCACTTGCCGTTGTAAGCACCAGTAATGCTGACACACCACTTTGTGGTGACGCCAAACCTCTCATGACCTGTGACGTTTGGGAGCACGCTTACTATATCGATTATCGTAACGCGCGCCCTAAATATGTTGAAGCGTTTTGGAGTTTAGTCAATTGGGACTTCATTTCAGAGCAATTCAGCATCTAAGGATTTAACACCTTAGTGATAACATGCACGGCCTTCTTCGGAAGGCCTTTTTAATACATGTATAATTCAATAATTATCAATTATTATTTGTCTTTGCTTCTAAACTAACGGTACCCGACTCAGTGTTCGAGCCATTAGAAGGCACATAAATAGTTAAACTACTGCTACCTACCGACAAAACGGTGTCAGCACATAAATCTGCTCCACTACCACCATTACTGTCAAGAGTAGAAGCATCTTGAACTTGCATTTGCTCTAGTGTAAAAACCAGATCACATGCAGCTGTCGAGCCTTTACCAACATTACTGCCTTTGTCAGACCAATAACGTTGTAAATTTATTTTGTACTGATGTCCGACAATTAAATTAGCTGATCCACTTGAGCTTGTTTCATGGCCAGCAAAATCACTATTACCTAGATTAAGCAAGTCTTCACCACCTGTATAATCATATAAACTCATACTATCGTTATAAGCACGACTTAGATTACCTTCCGTTGGATCGCTAGTAAATGTCACAGTATAAGACGAAGCTGATGCATACGCGACAGAGCTTAATAACCCCATCGTTAGCATTGCTACACATAACTTAGATAAATTTTTCATGTTCTACTCCATTAGATTGTTGTACCACTTCCTTGTGCTACTGCTTAATAAATCAGCATAACGTTAAAAGTATAGACAATGACAAAAATTAAGCAAACTTTTAACCTATTGATTTAATTAAATAACTGAAGCGATCATTATGACCACAATCGCAATAGGCACCGTATACCGGATTAAAAAGCGCCAAACATTAAATACCCAGCCTTCTGTTAGCGAAGCTTCGTCACGAATAACCGTTCGTTTCATAACCCAGCCGGCGAAAATAACAAAACTTAAGGCGCCGATGGGCAAGATGATTTTGATCGGGATATTGGTGGATAAATCGAAAATGGTCCAATGACCAAACAATTTAACATGTTGCCAACTGTTGAATGATAATAACGAACCAATACCAATCACCCACGCAACAAAGCCCACCATAAAGGCAGCGCCATTACGTTTGATCTTGAGTTTTTCCATCAGTAATGCAACCAAAGGTTCGGCTTGTGAAACCGATGACGTTAATGCGGCAAAGAACAATAAAACAAAAAACAAAATCTCAAACAACTGCCCACCAACCATATGTGAAAAAGCAATCGGTAATGTCATATACATTAACGCCGGGCCACTCGCGGCTTGTAAATGATGAGTGAATACAATCGGGAAAATCGCAAGACCTGCAAGAATAGCGACTAACACATTCAACAAACTGATGATCCAAATCGCATTGGCAAGTTTGGTTTTCTTTCCAACGTAAGCACCATAAATTAACATGCACCCTGCTCCAACGGCCATGCTAAATAATGCTTGTCCTAATGCCGCAATAACCGTCATCGCCGTCACTTTGCTAAAGTCTGGATGAAACAAAAAACTCACTGCCGCATCAAAGCCAGAAGTGCTAAAGCCGTAAGCCACAAGTAGCAAAAGGATCACGAATAATAGGGGCATCATGATAACTGAGGCTTTTTCAATACCCGCCTGCACACCGCGCGCAATGATCCACATGGTCAATACCATAAACACCGTATGCCACAATAACATTTCCCATGGGTCAGCTTGAAAATGCGTCCACACAGATTGTATGGTCGCAGGACTTGCGTGGTTAAACACACCGCCTATCGCGCGCATCAAGTAAGCTAACGACCAACCCGACACCACACTGTAAAATGACAAGACTAATACTAATGCCAACATCGCAAACCAACCGGCCCATTTCCAATTACCACTGTGACCCGATTCAATCGCAACGTGTTGCATGCTGTCGGCTGGATTGCATTTTCCACGTCGGCCGATCACCATTTCTGCTAGCAAGGCAGGAATACCAATTAACGCCACGCAGATTAAAAAGATAATAACAAATGCGCCACCACCGTTCTCACCGGCCATGTAGGGAAACATCCAGATATTGCCCAAGCCGACAGCGGCTCCCGTGGTTGCTAACACAAAGCCTAATTTTGATGTCCAAGTGCCATGTATTGATGTCCGTTCAGTCACTGAGTTTCTCCTTTCAATTGGCTGTTCTGAATCCTGAATCGTAATCTCGTGTGCGAGATCAACTCGCAGCATTGTTAACTTTTGTGATTATGCTGAAATTTGAATAGGTTAGCAAACAAAGCTTTTTTTCAGATGAGCACTTTAGGGTAATTTTTTGTAATTATTGGCTATCTACGAGCGCGCTAACATTCACTACGCTTTTTCACAATTTATCCACAGCTTATTGGCTTGCAATTTACCTAAAATCGGACTATCTTGTGCTTGTTCTGCTGAAAAACCCCAATATATTGTGTTTGCATAGAATTATAATTAATCGAGCATAATCCTCATTGGGTGCCGATGTGTAAGGACAAAACCAGGCTAAATTAAAGATAATGGAGACCAAATTAACATGCAAACTGAAATCAGTTCTAGCACAGCAACGCCAACTGCTAAATCGACCAATACTCCCCACAACGCTGACCTTTTAGCGAATCAACCGGGTGAAATTCGAATCATTCGTCGCAACGGTACTGTGACACCTTATGTACAAGATAAAATTGCCGTCGCCGTTACAAAAGCATTTCTTGCAACCGAAGGCGGTAATGCAGCCGCTTCTACACGCATCCATGAACAAGTTGCGCAATTAAGTAAAAGTATTTCTGATGTTTTCACTCGTCGCCTACCTAGCGGTGGCACCATTCATATTGAAGATGTTCAAGACCAAGTCGAATTAGCGTTGATGCGTACCGGTGAGCATAAAGTTGCTCGTTCTTACGTATTATACCGAGAAGAACGCCGCAAATTACGCGACGCGAAACAAACTAAACAACCTGAATTGATGAAGACTAGCATCAACGTTGAAATGGAAGATGGCACCCGCGCCCCATTAGACACACATGCCGTTGTTGCTACGGTGACTGAAGCTTGCGAAGGCTATGCAAATGTCAGTGCAGAAACGATTATTAAAGACACACAACGCAATCTATTTGATGGTGTGCCATTTAAAGAAGTTAACAAAGCCTTAGTGATGTGTGCACGTGCTCGTGTGGAAGAAGAACCTGATTACTCTTACGTCGCATCACGCTTATTACTTGATGGTTTACGTACTGAAGCCTTAGGCTTTCTCAATTTAGCCGACCAAAGCACGGCGCATGATATGGCCGCGGCTTATCCTGCTTATTTCAAAGCCTATCTTGATCGTGGCGTTGAGTTAGAGCTTATTTCCCCTGACTTAAAAACCTTTGATTTAGAAAAAATTGGCGCCGCCCTTAAAGGCGAACGAGACTTACAGTTTAACTATCTTGGTTTGCAAACACTTTACGACCGTTATTTCATTCACAGCTATGAAACACGCTTTGAATTACCTCAAGTCTTCTTTATGCGTGTTGCCATGGGCTTGGCGAGCAATGAAGCGGATCGTGAAGATCGTGCGATTGAGTTTTATAACTTGTTATCATCATTTGATTTCATGAGCTCCACACCGACTTTATTTAACGCCGGTACGTTACGCCCACAATTGTCGAGCTGTTACTTAACCACCATTCCTGATTCACTCGATGAAATTTACAACGCCATGCGCGACAATGCCCTATTGTCAAAATTTGCTGGTGGTTTAGGTAATGACTGGACGCCTGTTCGTGGCATGGGTGCACACATTAAAGGGACCAATGGTAAATCACAGGGTGTTATTCCCTTTATGAAAGTAGCCAATGATACAGCGGTTGCTGTGAATCAAGGCGGTAAACGCAAAGGCGCAACTTGCGGTTACTTAGAAACTTGGCATGTCGATATTGAAGAATTTTTAGAATTACGTAAAAACACCGGTGACGAACGTCGTCGTTGCCACGATATGAACACAGCCAATTGGATCCCTGATTTATTCTTAAAACGTGTATGTGAAGATCAAGAATGGACCTTATTTTCACCGAATGAAGCACCCGATTTACACGACTTATACGGCATGGCTTTCGAGAAAGCATACACTGAGTATGAAGCTAAAGCAGCTAGAGGTGAAATAGCTAACTTCAAGAAAATCAGTGCCGTAACCTTATGGCGGAAAATGTTAGGCTTAATCTTTGAAACAGGCCATCCTTGGATGACGTTTAAAGACCCTTGTAACCTACGCTCTCCACAACAACATACTGGCGTAGTACACAGTTCTAACTTATGTACTGAAATCACGTTGAATACATCGATTGATGAAATCGCAGTCTGTAACTTAGGCAGCATCAATTTGCCACAACATGTTGATGAAAATGGCATTAACCATGAAAAACTGGCTAAAACCATTAAAACCGCTATTCGTATGTTAGATAATGTCATCGACATTAACTACTACGCTGTACCACAAGCGAAAAACTCTAACTACAAACATCGTCCTATTGGTATGGGTATTATGGGCTTCCAAGATGCGCTTTATAAAATGCGCTTCCCTTATGCTTCTGATGATGCCATTACCTTCGCCGATAACTCGATGGAAGCGGTTAGCTACCATGCAATTAACGCATCAACGGATTTGGCTGAAGAACGTGGTACGTATGAAAGCTTTACCGGTTCACTCTGGAGCAAAGGTATTTTACCTATCGATTCTATCGATATTGCTGCTCGTGAACGTGGTGAGAAGTATTATGAGCAAGATCGCAGTCAAACACTTGATTGGGATACCCTCCGCCAACGTGTTAAAACCACAGGTATGCGTAACTCCAACGTGATGGCGATTGCACCAACAGCGACGATTGCTAATATCACTAGCGTCACGCAATCGATTGAACCCACATATCAAAACTTGTTTGTGAAATCGAATCTGTCTGGTGAGTTCACCGTGATTAACCCTTATTTAGTTGATGACTTAAAGCAATTAAACTTGTGGGATGAAGTTATGGTTAACGACTTGAAATATTTCGATGGTCGCTTAACACCTATCGATCGTATTCCTGACGAGTTGAAAAAGCTTTACGCGACAGCATTTGAAATTGAACCTAAATGGTTAATTGAAGCAGCTTCACGTCGTCAAAAATGGATTGACCAAGCGCAATCATTAAACCTTTACATGGCTGAACCGTCAGGTAAAAAATTGGATGTGATGTATCGCATTGCTTGGTTGAAAGGTTTGAAAACCACGTATTATTTACGTACTTTAGCGGCAACAAGCACAGAGAAATCAACCTATCACACCGGCAATTTAAATGCCGTTGAAACAGAAGGCCCTAGCGGTTCGGAAGCCCCTAAAGCGTGTTCGCTTTTAGACCCCGATTGCGATGCTTGCCAATAGACGATAAAGGAGAAAAATATGAGTATGATTAGTTGGGATGACTACAACGATGAAGACGTGATAACCGATGCCATAAAAGCAGAACCCGTTACCACGACGCCTGCCGAAGCAAAAGCAAAAGCAAAAGCGAAAGCGACAACAACGGCTATTATCGAAGAGATTAAAACCAAAGCGGAAGTGACTGCGGCTGAAGAACCACGCATCGAAGTAAGCACAGTCAAAGAAACCATTAAAAGTTCAGCCGCGACAGCTGAAAGCGTTCAAAACACAACAGGCCTTGAAAACATTGAGATGGGTGCCTCACGCATTCGGGTCGACGAAAAGCGCATCATTAACTGTCACGCTGATTTAAACCAATTAGTACCGTTTAAATACCAATGGGCATGGCAAAAATATCTTGATGGTTGCTCAAACCATTGGATGCCGAATGAAATCAATATGACCAAAGATATTGAAACCTGGAAAAGCAAAGATGGCTTAACCGAAGACGAACGTACGATTTTGAAACGCAACTTAGGATTCTTCTCCACCGCTGATTCCCTCGTCGCGAATAATTTAGTACTAGCCGTTTACAAGCACATCACTAACCCTGAATGCCGTCAGTACATTTTACGGCAAGCCTTTGAAGAAGCACTACATACGCATACGTATCAGCACATCATCGAAAGCTTAGGCATGGATGAAGCCGAAATCTTCAATATGTATCGCGAATTACCCTCTGTGGCACGCAAAGCGGAATGGTCCCTACCCTTCACGCAAAGCTTAGCTGATCCACATTTTCATACGGGTACGACTGAAGCTGATCAACGCTTATTGCGTGATTTAATTGCATTTTATGTCGTATTTGAAGGTATCTTCTTCTATGTTGGTTTCACGCAAGTGTTATCCATGGGTCGCCGTAATAAAATGACCGGAACAGCCGAACAGTTCCAATACATTTTGCGCGATGAATCCATGCATTTAAATTTTGGTATTGATGTGATCAACCAAATCAAAATTGAAAACTCAGAACTTTGGACCGATGAATTCCAACAAGAAATGATCGACATGATCAAAGAAGGTGTGGACTTAGAACATCAATACGCTAAAGACACAATGCCTCGTGGTATTTTAGGTATGAATGCAGAAATGTTTGAAGAATACCTACAGTTCATCGCTAACCGTCGCCTATCGCAAATCGGTTTACCTGAACAATACCCTGGTGCTGACAATCCATTCCCATGGATGAGTGAAATGATGGATTTGAAGAAAGAGAAAAACTTCTTTGAAACCCGTGTCATCGAGTATCAAACTGGTGGTGCATTGAGCTGGGATTAACTCAACTGTCATCCCGCGGCTTGACCGCGGGATCCAGACTATCATTTAACGCCCCATTCTCATTCTCTAGATTCCGTGATCAAGCCACGGAATGACGGAGAACTTAGCTTGACTGTCATCCCGAGGCCTGACCGCGGGATCCAGATTTATTTACAACAGCGTTTAAATTTCTTACCTGACCCACAGGGACAGGACTCGTTCGATTGAGTAGGCACATGCTTACCGTCAGTGTAATACCAACGACCGTCAATGCGTTCAAATTGAGAAATCTCATGAATGAAATGCGAACCAGAATCATCTTTGTAACCCGTCTCAAATTCTACTGTGCCTTTATTGCCCTGCTGCTTAGATGAAAGCACCATTAATGGCAGCCATGTACAATTTTTACTCCAATTGGTAAAGTTGCTTAAATCAAAATTTTCTGCAGCCTTCCCTGCCATCGTCGCTTTAACATAGTCCGCATTAGCTTGCGTAAAAGCCACATAGCGCGTGCGCATGAGCTGCTCTGGCGTTTCAACCGTACATGCTCCTTCAATAAATCGACCGCAACAATCCGCGTAATTTTGAGATAAACCACAAATACACATTATTCGTTTTCAGCAAGCGTTTTGTTAACCAGTAAGGAATCATAATAAGCCGTAATGCTTTTTAATACGCCATCACCAAATTTGAAAATCCAGCAATATTCATTGTTATAGTCATTACCACTTTTGGCCGTCACTTCACCTTTCATTTCTACAATCATCGTATCGCCATCAACAAAAGTATCAAGGATATGCATTTTCCAGCCAGGCAGCAATAAAGCATTTAAACGCGCAATGATGTTATCAAAAAAATCATCTATGTCGGTGTAAGTACCAGAAAGTTCACTACTACCGCGAATAGTCCATAAAAAATCGTTGCCAAAATATTTATCGCATAAGGCTCGAAACTCGCACGCTTTGAGCTGTTCAATAATATCGTTTCGCATGTCAGTTGTTATCGTCATAGTATTATTCCTAGTTCATGGTGGATATACCCAAAGTGATTGAGTATTCGGTATTCAAAAACATATCTTGCGTATCGTCATCCCGTGGCTTGACCACGGGATCCAGAATATCATCAAGCTATAATATTTCCCTAGATCCCGTGGTCAAGACACGGGATGACGACGTTAAGATGATTTATTCACACACCTAATACTCAATCGCTTTAGGTATATGTCCGAGCTACGCTAGAACTTTTATCCAGCCTACATAAGAAGTAATTAATTTGTGTGCGCAGGAGGCATCATATTGGATTCAAACTCTCAGCCGCAGGGATGCGGCTGCGAAGCCTATATGGATGTATTTACGGCGGGTTTGAATTCAATATGATGCCCCCAAAGTGCTAAGCAAATTAATTCACCCTATTTCCCAGCATCCTTCAACGTCACACGCGTGCAATTCTTATCGCCAGATACACAAGGATAATTAACACCCGGTTTTAGTTGATGAATCCAACGCATAAAACGTTTCGAGCTGCTTTTTATTTTATGGGCTTTTAGCCAAGCACCATAATAAGGCAAGGTTTGATAGCCTGTTGAATTACCGTGGATCACTAAGTAATGAAATGACACTTGCTGTTTGGCGTTGGCTAGGCTGTCATTTTTATACAGCAACAAAGCAACTGCTGATGCTAAGCCAGCGCGATCGGAACCCCCTTGGCAGTGTATCAAAATAGGCTTGGGTGCTTCATGTAACAAATAGGTTAAGGTTTTTAAATTCTTCATACTCGTGATGGTATATGCAGACATGGGAATACTGTAATGCTTAATTCCGAGCTTACGACTCATCGCCATTTCATCTTGATACCACTTAGCATTAGGATTATAGCCACGTAAATTAATCACGCTGCGGATACCCTCTTTACGCACGAGATAAGACAAATTACCCGGCGTTGGCTGTGCTGAGCGATAGACCTTACCCGGGATCACAACATGAATATTGGGTTGCAGATAAATCCACGCTAGCAAACAAACAAATACAAAACTAAATAAACCCAACGAAATTTTACGTAACATGCATACCTCGCGCAATTAATGCAAATTAAAATTTGCCGTATATGGCTAAGATTATACATTAACAACGCAATGCTATCCAGTTTGCGAGACATTCTCTATTACCTATGTGTTAGCACTACCATCATGCCGTATAAGTCCCGATAGTTTTCCTCGTGTTGCTGAACTAAGATCTAGGCTGAAATTATAAGGAGAGGCATGATGACATTAGCAGTAATTATCTTATCCGTTGTATTAGCCGCGTTATTCTTCACATTATGGCTAACTATTCGCTTCTCCCGAGAAATCCCGATCCATCAAACTTTCGATGAATTGTGGTTTGAAAAGCAAAATCATCTGCCAACACCGCAACTATCCCCCTACTGAGCGTTCCAAGTTCTCATATGAAATTCGCTAAGGATTGTGGTTTCATATGAGAACGTTTTAATCCCTTGAATTTCTCTCAGAAATTGGTATCATACGCGCTCGATTTGGGGCGTTAGCTCAGTTGGTAGAGCAGTGGGCTTTTAACCCGCGTGTCATTGGTTCGAGCCCAATACGCCTCACCAAATCAAAAATGCAGCCTTATGGCTGCATTTTTTTATGTCTGCTTTTTCACACCCTACTGTCCTTTTTATACCCCAGGAATATCGCCCCAAAGATACTTATGTAGTTGAATTTGAAAACGCACGGGTAAATTATCTTCGATAATCCAATCAGCTAACTGTTTTGCACTGAGTTGCTCATAGCTAGGAGAAAATAATATTTCAGCCTTGTGGATTAACTGTAAATTCGTGATTTGTTGTTTAGCCCAGTCATAATCTTCACGATCACAGATGACAAATTTGACCTGGTCGCCTTGAGTTAAATGCTTAATGTTATCAAAACGATTTTTACTCGACTCTTGCGATGCCGGCGTTTTAATATCAAGCACAACCTCCACGCGTTTATCAACCGATGCAATATCCATCGCACCACTGGTTTCTAATGAAACTTTATAACCGGCATCACATAAAGCCGTTAGCAAGGTTAAACAAGCTGGTTGTGCTAAAGGTTCTCCGCCAGTGACGGTAATATAATGTGGATTGTATGATGCGACTTGTTCGAGAATATCCTCAAGCGGCATTTTTTTGCCGCCGACAAAAGCATATTCACTATCACAATACACACAGCGTAATGGGCAACCCGTCAGACGGACAAAAACCGTTGGGATGCCAACGGTTTTTGCTTCCCCTTGTAGGGAATAAAAAATTTCTGTAATGCGTAAGCTAGCTGCTGCTGTCATCATCGCTACCGTCATTTTGGTTATTATTTTTTGACTGGTTAATTACCACTAATTTTGCAGCGGCTAAACGCGCGGCAGTGGTATTAGGAAATTGTTTTTGCACCTCTTGTAACTGTTTAGTTGCAGCATCAATGTTACCTTTATCATAATTAATGAATGCTAGTTTTAACATCGCATCGGGGACTTTATTATTTTTAGGGTATTGCTGCACCACAGTTTGAAATTGCTGCTGCGCTTCATCAGCTTTGCCTTGCGCTAACAAGACTTCGCCTAACCAATAGTTCGCATTAGGTGTGTAAGCTCCTTTAGGATACTGTTTTAAAAAGGCCTGTAAAGCCGTTGTTGCTTCAACAAACTGGTGGTTGGGGATAAAATTATACGCTTTTTGATAAGCCGCATATTCATCAGGATTTGCCTTTGCATCAGCATCGACTGGCATGGGCACCACTGCTGTGACTTTACCGCCTTCTAATTTGGTTAAACGCTGATTTAAGTCCATATAAAGTTTACGTTGTTGCTCACGTAACATTTGATTATCATTAGTCAACACTTCCACTTGGCCACGTAAATCTTGCAATGACTGCTGTAATGTTGCGCTTTGATTTGCCGCCTGCGATTGATTCTTCACCACATTTTCTAAACGCGCCACGCGCTGTTGTAACGTCATTGCATCTAACTGGCTGGCTGAAACAGCAACGTCAGTTTGCACTGCCGCCGGTGCTGATAAATCTTCAACTGGGGCTTGGTCATCAGCATAAGCCACGCTACCTAACAAAAATACCGTACTAATCATCATAATTTTTAACATGTTTCTACCTCTAGAAGTCAGATTTTAATCCATCGCTACTATAAACTGAACTGCAAGAACTGTCTTGGCAGTATAATAAATCAACTCGACGATTTTTCGCATAGTCATCATTCGTGTTACCCATGGCAACGGGTTTTTCTGCACCATAACTCACCATGCGAATTTGCTGTTGAGCCACACCTTCGCTCATCAATACACGTGACACAGCTTGTGCTCGACGCCATCCTAAACCAATATTATATTCACGACTGCCTCGAATATCCGTATTACCTTCTAATAATACGGTTAATTCAGGATGCCCCGATAAATAAATACCCTGCGCTTTCACAGCTTGCAAATTTACGCCAATCACATCGACAGAATTGAATTTAAAATGATAGCTTCTAAGTGATAATAATTGATCGGTTGCCAAAGTGTTATCGGCGGTATAACCAAATTGATTATCAGCCGGTAACGACACGGGCTCTGATGATTTAAGTGGGTTAAAGCCACCACTTGCTCCTGATTGCCCACCACTAGATGCACAAGCCGCTAACCCCATGCTAACAATAATAATAGCTAAGGCTTTAATCAATGTTTTCATACTGTACCTCATTTAGTTGATTGCTTAGCGGGTGTTGCTTTAACCACGGGCTGAGCAAACTTTGCATGCTCAAATAATGCGGTTGGACTTTCATTAGGATCCATATTAGCACTTGCGGACATGTTTTTATAGTCTGCACCTAATTGATAATTATCAGCATCTTTTGTGGTTAAACAGCTTGTTAGCAAACCCGCTGTTGCTATGATGAGCAATACTCTCATCAGATTTTTCTGCATAATTAATCCCCTACTTTCTTAAAATATGGCGACCAAGCTGGCTCTCTCACGCTACCATCCGGTGCCGGCAAGGTCAATTGTACCTTACCATCGGCCGACACCATAGCTAACACAAACTTACCATTGCCGGCATCTGCACGTGTACTATAAACAATCATACTGCCATTAGGCGCCACACTCGGCGATTGTATATATTGTGATTGCACTAACACTTGCAGCGTGTCTGTTTGCAAATTCTCTATTGCCACACCATAAGGCTTAGCTTTATCTTTATGCAACATAACAATATTTTTAGCATTAGGTGTGTACGATGCACGGGCATTATAACTGCCATCGTAGGTCAAACGACGCGTTTCATTGTTGGATAAATGGGTTTGATAAATTTGCGGCGAACCACCTCTATCCGATGTGAACAATAATTCCTGTCCATTTGGTGACCAGGCGGGTTCCGTATTGATTGACCAGCCATGCGTAATGCGACGCAGCTTACCGGTTTGTAAATTCTTAATATAGATATTGGGTGAACCATCTTTTGACAGTACCATGGCCATTGACCGACCATCTGGTGACCAAGCTGGCGCCCCATTAATACCGAAACCACGCGAAACCAACTGACGTTCACCGGTCGCTAATGTATTGATATAAATCGCCGAACGTCCTTGATAGAAAGTCACGTAAGCAATTTGCTTGCCATTAGGTGACCATGTTGGCGACATAATAGGTTGCGATGAACGTAATACCGTTTGTGGATTGTGGCCATCATAATCCGCTAACTGTAATTGGTACTGTTTCACCCTATCTGTCGCTTGAGTGATTAACACATAAGCAATTTTCGTGGCAAACATACCTCGTTGACCCGTTAACTTATAATAAATTCTATCGGCAATGAAATGTGCCAAACCTCGTAAACGCGCTGCTTTTATCGTGAAAGATTGCTGGGCGACAATACCTGCTCGCGCTGCAACTTGTGGGTTTGTGCCAAGGCTCAACCGGCTCGCATAAAGATTAACCAAAGCATATGATACTTTATATTGCCCGTCGGGTAATGCCTGCAAACTCCCAACAACCACATCATTCACGCCTTGCTGACGCCAAAACAGCTTATCCACCTCTGAGGCCGTATGCGGCAATTTAGATAACAAATGAATATCTAGAGTTCGGAAACGACCGCTGTTTTGCAAATCTTGCTTAATAACTTGGCTAATATCGACAGGGGCATTACTCACACCTGAAAACGATACAACCGCAATTGGCATTGCAGCATCGACACCTTGTGTAAGTTCTAATTGCAGCGCTGCATGTGCCGTATTTAATAAAAATAACATTATTATACATACGACTAATTTTTTCATTGTCTATCCCTGAGTTCTGGTCGCACAATTAATTGCAGCTCACGAAAAGCGGAAAATGCGGCGCTGTCATTCGGCACTGGCAATGGCGAAGCCCGATACACAGCCGTAATAGCTGAACGATCTAGAGCCCCATTACCACTGCTTTTTAGCAATTTCACATTGATAACCGTGCCACCTGGCGCTAATTGAATTAACAATTGCGTCGATAAATTCTTGCTAACATTATCCGGTACAATCCACTTTTGAGCAATGGCTTGAATAATTAAACCTTTATATTTATCGATAATTCCCTTTAACTGTTTAGCCCTAGCTGCCTGTAATTGTTTTTGTTCTTGTGCCAATTGCTGCTGCCAGAGCTGTTGTTCTAATTGCTTTTGTTTAGCTTTAGCCTGTTCCAATATTTGTTGCTGCTTCGCCATTTTTTTTTGTGCTTGCTGTTTAACCGCTAATGCTTTCTCGGCTTTACGTTTCAGCGCTAATAGTTTGGCTTTTTGAACCGCTTCAACTTTACGTTTAGCCGCTAATGCTTTAGCGCGTTTTAAAGCGTCAGCTTTGCGCTTGACCGCAAGTTTATGCTGCCGCTCTCGCCTTCCAGCTGCTTTAATGTTTTGAATTTCTTTATTAACTTGTTGTTCAGAAACCGAATGTGCTTTAATAATTTTAGTGTCGTCATTGACACGATAACTATTGTTAGATTTTGGTAAGAAAGTAAAAATCAATAAACTGAGTACACCAAGATGGAGAACTAGTGCAACCAACACATAAGGCCAAAGTTTTTCGCGTTTTTTTAACATATTGTATTAGCTATATAACTTGCTCAACGGCACATTCAGATCTTGCTGCAGGTGGGTGCTAATATTTACAAACAAACCTTTGCTCCACACATCAGCTAATTCATTTTGCTCTGGCAACTTCCATGGCAGTCCATGATACAAATCAAGCAAGGTCATTTCATCCACGTTGCAAGTCAACCGCAATTCGCCCTGTCCAACTTGCTTCACTAATCCCGCTTTTCGCATGGCTATCAAAATACGCTGGGGTGCCATTTTATAGGTTTGTTTGTCGCGTTTAAGTAATGCGGTTAAATCTAATTTTTTATTTTGACGTTGCGCTTCATATAAAATGCCTAGCCAACGAAATGCTTGTGTAAACGGATCTAAACGTTGCTGATTAGCAAATTGATAGCGCAAACCAAAGGCTTGAGTAATTTCGGCACCTAATAAAACCACCACCCATGACAAATACAGCCAAATTAAAAACGCAGGAATGGTTGCAAAAGCCCCATAAAGCTTATGATAAGTCGCATAACTGGTGATATAAATACTGAAACCATATTTCGCAATTTCAAATAACACGGCAGCTATCATCGCACCTAATATTGCATCACGTATCCTCACTTTATAATTAGGTATATAGGTGTAAAGTAATAACAAGCCTAAAAATGTTGAGACATATGGCAATAACCGTAACAAGCCTAAATGCCGCAAACCGTCAGAGAAAATGGGCAGCGAGAAAATATAGGATGTCGCAACAATACTCATGCCGACACACAGGGGCAATAAAATTAACACCGCAAGATACCGCACAAAAGCCACTAGATTTTGCCAAGCAAAGGGAACATTCCAGATTTTATTCAACGCACGCCCAATAGTGCTCATTAAAATAAGCGACATAGCAAATAAAAACAAACTGCCCGCCCAGGATAATTGAATAGCTTTATCAACAAATTGCTGTAAATAGGCCTGAATAACTTGTCCGGAGCTAGCAATAAAATTATTAAAAATAAAATCTTGAATTTTAACGCCCACCTGAGCATACATAGGTAACAGTGACAGAATTTTCAAACCCACAACCATCAATGGCACCAAGGCCAACAACGTTGACAGGGTAAGCGCAGCTGCACGATAGGTGCAAGCATCTTGAAAAAACTTGTTCCCTACATAAAAACAAAAACGCCAAACGGTCCTGGCTATATTGTGCAAATCTTGCTTTAGCATCGTGGTAGTATAACATAGGGGTTGAGGATTGAGGATTGAGATCAATGTGTTGGTCTATTAGTTCATGTTAAATCATTATTTAAGTTATAATACGCTTAACTAATTTTTTCCGGAGCTAAATAATGCCATATATACTTGTACTTTATTACTCTCGCCATGGCGCAGTCAAAAATATGGCGGAAAAAATAGCAGCGGGTATTGAATCGGTTGATGGTATCGAAGCAAGAATTCGTACTGTACCAGCAGTATCAACAACAACCGAAGCAACTTCACCCGCCGTACCTGATGCTGGCGCACCTTATGCCACAGCCGATGATTTAGCCAACTGCGCTGGCCTTGCGATGGGCAGCCCAACCCGATTTGGCAACATGGCAGCCGCCATGAAATACTTTTTAGATGGCACTGTCGAAACCTGGCTAAATGGCGATTTAATCGACAAACCCGCCTGCGTCTTCACCTCAACGGCCACCATGCATGGCGGACAAGAAAGCACATTGCTCAGTATGATGAACCCCCTATTGCATCAAGGCATGGTGTTGCTCGGCATTCCCTATTCTGAAGCGAAACTTAACACAACTAAAACGGGCGGCAGTCCTTATGGCGCGACGCATGTCACTTTTGGCAATAACGATACAGCGCTAAGTGAAGATGAAATTGAATTGTGTAAAAGCTTAGGTAAGCGCTTGGCGAAAACAGCGTTAAAGCTTAACTAACTGTTTCCGTCATCCCGCGACTTGATCGCGGGATCCAGCAACACATTGATTTTTCTGGATCCCGCGATCAAGTCGCGGGATGACAGAACTGCAAAACATCAAAGATTCAAACTTGCTTTAACCAACGGAATCGTCAGCTTACGCTTTTCAGTCAAGGCGATTTGATCTAGCTTTTCTAAGGCATCAAACAAGCTTTGCATATCACGCGACCACCGGGTTAACAAAAAGTTCCCAACCTCATCCGATAATTTCAATCCACGCGCATGCGCACGCAACTGCAAAGCTTGTAATTTCCCTGTTTCATTCAAGGGTTGCAAATGAAACATCACCCCCGCATTGAAACGCGATTGCAAATCCGCCAAGCTTAAACCTAATTCATTAGCTGATGCATTGGCAGCCACGAGTAGCCGATGACCCGCGGCATTAATTTCATTATATAAGTGAAAAATAGCTTCTTGCCAAGCTGAATCCTCAGCCACTGCATCAACATCATCAAGACACACCAATTGCATAGCCGATAAATCATGCAACATTTGCGGATCAAGCTGTCGATAATCTGCCAGCGACAAATAAAAGCAACTCCCACCCTGCTCACTCATTACATGGCAACAAGCCTGCAACAAATGACTTTTACCCGTATGAGCCGCCCCCCATAAATAAACAAACCATTGGTCAGCTTGCTGCAAAGTTTGCAACAACAATTGATTAGCATTGCTGACAAAGAAATTGTCAAAGGTCGCGTCGTCACGCAGTTGAATAGGTAATGTGAGTTGTTGTGATGGCATATCAGCCCAACCGAAACATCAGCTGAGAAGGAATGGCATTATCCGTTTGATTTAAATTTAACGGTTGTAAGACATGATCTAACTGAATAGCTTGCTGCACATCTTCTTGTGTACCTTGTAAGCTTAATTGAAACTGTACTTGTTTGCCTTTCACTTGCATCACGGTTGTTTGCTGTACGGGTGCTAAATTTTGCAAATATTTTTCAGCTTTCGCTAAACGATTTAAATCAGTGATGTTATCGACGGTAATCGTGAGTGCTTCTTGTGAACCTTGGCCCAAGCTGGCATAACGTTGTGCTAGCGCATCGGTAACATCATTCATGCCTTGGGTAATAACGCCATCTTGATCGGCATCATTAATTTGCCAAGTGCTTTGATTGTCTCCGACAGCCAACGTCCATTGGCCATCCCAGGTCCCTGTCACATTTTTTGTCAGCTGTACCATCACAATCGCATTGGCCCCATAACGCAATGATGCTTTTTCAACCACATCGACAAACGGTGCCCACACATCGGTGACGGTAACATTACCCATATCGGTTAAATCAAGCGCTGGCAAGATTAACGGCAAACCACGTTTATCGGCCATGGTTTGAATATCTTTCACAAATGGGCTTGGGGAATCTGCGCTCAACAATTGACGGCCATTAAAATCATCGACGGCAATCCAGGCTAGCACGATGGGTCTATCTTTCGGCCAAACGGTTTGCCCGGTTTTATGTAGCAATTGATCAATCGCACCCGGTTGGAAGCGGACTTGTAATAAATAAGGTGTCGCGGTTTGGGTTTTATCCGGATTACGTAAGTAACTATATTCTTGCGTGTAACTATCGGGCTGCTTCAATGCTGCTTGCAAATCGTCATCTTGCAATACCGTGCTATTACCCCCGACTTTCGCAATCACTTCTTGCAAGGCTTGCGCTATCGCTTGCTCACGGATTTGTGAAGCTTGAGAAGCGACCGGAATTTTCGCTTGGTATAGGCCAGCGACTGGCACAGCAAATGCTGATACGGAACAAAATAGTAATATGGCTAGGCAAATCTTTTTCATAGTGAGCTAGTATACTCTCCATGCTACAATAACGCCAAATTTGGAGCTCAATGATGAACAAACCATTAACTTATAAAGATGCCGGCGTTGATATCGAAGCTGGCAATAAATTAGTCGAAAACATTAAATCCGTTGCTAAGCGCACTAATCGCCCCGGCGTGCTCGCGGGCTTAGGTGGCTTTGGCGCCTTATTCGAAATTCCGTTAGATCGCTATCGCCAACCGGTCTTGGTTTCTGGCACTGATGGCGTCGGCACCAAATTAAAACTAGCACTCGAGCTAGGCAAGCATGACACCATCGGTGTTGATTTAGTTGCCATGTGCGTCAACGATTTAATTGTACAAGGCGCTGAACCCTTATTCTTTTTAGATTACTACGCCACCAGCCATCTCGATGTCGATGTAGCAAGCAGTGTCGTCAGTGGTATTGGTGATGGTTGCGAACAAGCCGGCTGCGCCTTAGTCGGTGGTGAAACCGCAGAGATGCCAGGCATGTACCAAGCTGATGAATACGACTTAGCCGGGTTTTGTGTCGGTATTGTTGAAAAAGACAATATCCTGGACGGCAGTCAAGTGGCTACGGGTGATGCCATCATTGCCCTCGCCTCTTCAGGCCCACATTCGAATGGCTACTCGTTAATTCGAAAAATATTAGAAGTCTCAAAAGCTGATTTATCTCAAAAGCTTGGCGACAAAACATTAGGCCAAGCCTTATTAGAACCTACGCGTATTTACGTCAAGCCTATGCTAGCACTTTTGCAACAATTCGAACTGCATGCGATTGCTCATATTACGGGGGGTGGCTTACTCGAAAACATCCCGCGCGTATTGCCTGAGAATGTACAAGCCACTCTTGATAGCAACTCTTGGCAGCTACCCGCCATCTTCAAATGGCTACAACAACATGGCAATGTTGAAGATCAAGAAATGTACCGTACTTTCAACTGCGGTGTTGGCCTGGTCATTGTGTTACCACAAGAGCAAGTGAATCATTGCTTAGAAGCATTAAACCAACTGGGTGAGAATGCTTGGCATATCGGCAATGTCGAGCCGCTTGCTAATAAAGAAAAAGTGATATTTCAATGAGTTATAAAGTTGTTGTCATGCTATCGGGCAATGGCAGTAATTTGCAAGCCATGATCGACAGCATCAAAGAACAGCAATGGGACATCAACATTACAGCTGTCATCAGTGACAAGCCAGATGCTTTTGGTTTGCAGCGCGCTCAACAAGCCGGCATAACCACACATGCCATTTCACCTAAGTCATTCGACAGTAAGCCACAATTTAACCAAGCCTTAATGGATTGTATTGATAGTTACCAACCTGATTTAATCGTGCTAGCTGGCTACATGCGCATTTTACCCAGCAGCTTCGTCAACCATTACCCCAATAAAATCATAAACATACACCCATCATTACTTCCAAAGTACAAAGGTTTAGATACACATCAACGCGTGCTCGATGCTGGCGAAACCGAACATGGCACCAGCATTCACATCGTCACGGCTGATTTAGACGATGGTCCAATTTTGGCTCAAGCCAAACTCCCCATCGAAGCTCATGACGACGCAAGCGCCTTAAAAAGCAAAGTTCAAAAACTTGAACACCAACTTTACCCGCAAACCCTTCAAGCTATTGCAACAGGAAAGATTGTGCTAGCATAAACAAAACCATCGTGTAAGGAATACACCCATGATTTTAATGAATATTCTCTGGTTAGTTCTCACCTTTGCCGTCAGTGCCTTTGCCATCCGCTGGGTTGGCGATTGGCGTGAATTTGACACCCATTCATACTTCTACGCACTAATGGTTTACTTCATTTACCTTATTGTCGCGATCATCATTGGTGTTGTCGCTGTTTTTGTTGCCAGCGTACTGAGCGGGCTTAACTTTTTTGCTATTTGTACGGCTTTGCTCATCGCTGTCCTGATTATCGTATTCATCACCCCCATGATTTACCAACGCTTTTTTGAATGCTCTTATCCCCGAGCATTGCTGTTATCCTTTATGGTGCCCTACATCAGTGGTGTTATTATTTCACCCCTTATCATCAATATTGGAGTCACCAAACTCTTTTTAAAGCTCATTAAACATGAACCCGGCACGTTTGGGCGCGTTAGTATTGCCACGACCATTGCTCTGATTTATTCTTGTCTTTGGATGGGCTTAGCTTTCGCCATCAACCTAGCCATATTTAAAAGTGTCGGGTTAATATTCGTCAGCCTATTATTGGTTGGCTCAACAGTAATAACCTACCTCGTCTTTAGCAAAGTCTTGCAAACCAATACCATCAAAACGATTAGCGTAATGATTGTTGGCCTTATCGCGCCGACGGTTATTTACAGTTTCTTATTCTTCGGTAGTTTAATGGGGATTGTGCAAGGGCTACAATCGGAGCTCACACAAGGCTTAGCCGCAACCGAAACCATTTCAACGAGCTCTCAAAAATATGATGCCACTTATGTGCTCAACGAAATGGCAGACACAACAGCACAAATATGCAAATGCTCAGACACAGCATGCTTACAAACAGCTGCCGAAGCCTATAAAAAACAAGCCCAGGCATTACTCGCCATGCCCGCGCATCCGGATGAAAAACGCTATACCAGCGCCTACTCAATAAAAATGCAAGCCTGTATCAAATACCTCAACAAAAACAACAAGCCAATGGGCGGTAGACCTGATGCACCGCCATTGTCCAGCCCATCAGCAACTGGCACTAATGGTGCTTCGAGCTACCAACCGATCGCCAGCCCTACGCAAGACAAGCAAACCGCCATACAAATCAAACTCGACATACTGGCAAACTTAGTCAAAAAAGCTTGCGATTGTGATACCGCAAAATGTGGTGAAGACATTCAGCTTAAGTTTACGTCAGACACAGCTAACTTACGGCAACTGAAGCTAAGCGATGCTCAAAAAGCGGTGATACCTAATTATGAAGCAAAGCTAACCACTTGCATTAAAACACTTTCTACCATAAAACCCGTAACGGCTTCACCAGCTCCAACCCCGAAAGCAAAAGCTAATACGTTTTCAGACTATTACCCTGTTACGCTGGACAAGCTCAAAGTTTTACTGCCCGTGCGCGGCATTATCACCCGAAAAAATGGCAGCCTGAAACAAGGCATCATTCGCTCGGCGACTCATGGGCTCATTGAAATTGAAGTGTATGTGCATGGTGGTCATATTGAATACAACATCCCTATCGATAGAGTCAGTAAAATCGAAGTCTGGCACGAAGCAAAAAAATCATCATGAACAAGCAAACTTTATTCATTTCAGATCTGCATTTAGATGACAAGCGGCCTCTTATTGTTGACTGCTTCCTTAATTTTTTACGCCACGAAGCGCGTCAAGCGGATGCTCTATACATGCTCGGTGATATTTTTGAGGCGTGGATTGGTGATGATGATTTAACTGCGTTAAATCAAAAAGTTATTGCCACTTTGAAAGAATTAACTGAAATAGGTGTGAAGGTTTATTTCATGCACGGCAACCGTGACTTCTTAATCGGCAAGCGCTTTGCTAAAGCGACGGGAGTGCAAATTTTACCCGACCCCACAGTCATTGATTGTTACGGCAAACGCATCTTGCTCATGCATGGTGACTTACTCTGTACAGATGATGTCAAATACCAAGCCTTCCGAAAAAAAGCCCACAACAGATTATTGCAATGGCTATACCTATCACTCCCCCTTAAATGGCGCCAGAACATCGCCGATAAAGCTCGCGCAAAAAGTAAACAGCATACAGGCAAAACGGATTTAAGCATTCAAGATGTGAATCAAACTGAAGTTGAGCATCGCATGCATGAAAATACTGTTGATTTACTCATCCACGGCCATACACATCGCCCCGCCACACATGAACTTATCGTTGATAACAAACCAGCGCAACGCCTAGTGCTAGCGGCTTGGCATGAGCAAGGGCAGTACATAGCTGTTAACACGGCGCATAATATTAGCTCTCATGATTTAGCGGCTAAGCATTAAAGACAACATGTGCCATACTCTCACGTATAAATAACAATAGAGATAACAAGAATGCCTGCTCCTGTTAAACCCGTCCTAGCTACGTTATATGCTTATTTAACTGACGAACGTTTAGGGCTCACTCATCGTCAAGGCAACCAACACCCTGCTACACAAGCGTACAGTTATATTGACACCTTACTTCTCAACGCCCGAGCTAGTGAGTCTAAAATGTGTGACTATAAACGCAATTCAAGCTTTGCCCGCATTCTATTCATCACTGATTTATTAGCATTAGTCGATAACACCTGGTGCCCACCTTGTGATATAAACAGTATGATTGCGCGTTACAAACGTGCGCTCTATAACATCTGCATGGTCGTATATGATTACACCACCTTAGGCTACAACGACATTAAAGACGCCATTAACGATGTAAACAATCTACCTCTCAACGAGGTATCACTGCTGACTCAGCTAAGCTTAGCAAAGCAAATTGCAAGCCAACGTGCCCAACATCATCTACCAACAACCATTGGCTTATCGGTTGGATTTGCAACCACTTACGTAAGCGATGAGCTAAAAGAAGCCCGATGGAGAAACATTAAAGAACATTGTTATTTTTTAGTCAATACCGGCCCTGCCAAAGCTAGCGATAGCTCAAAGGTATTATTTAAAATAGAAAACTTACCCAGCCTTAATGACATGCTCACCAAACTAGCACGAGAGCTCATTATTGCTATCAATACCAACAGACTACTCTACAGCTAAATAACTTACCCACAGTTTCTGTGGATAAGTTTGTGAGTAAGTCCTTAGAATTACCCTAATGAGCCTGTTTTTTCTATGTTTGAGTTAGATTGCGCAGAATCGAATCACCGTCTATCATATTAAAAATCAACGAGTTAGCGACGATCAGCAGCATAATGATAAATTTTGCTCTAAACCGTCAACTTTTCTTTACAGACAAATCACCCTGTGCACAAGTGTGAACAAATGTAGACAAACTAGGGCATCTACTTATGCATACCACCATGCATTTGATGCGCACACGCATGGTTTTGCGTGAAGCTTAAACAAATGTTTTAAGGCCATGGGTTCAAATCAATAACTTATCTTGTTTGCTTAAGGTAATGCCTGGAAAACAAGCACTAATTCAGCTATTAATTTTGTCCCCCAGTTGTTCGAAATCAACCTGTGAAATTCGCTTTTTTGCTGCAAGTTGATTCCAACTGTGGGACAATACTTTGCTATGTATGACGCGCTATTTTCACAACTCGCCCCCACCACCCTTGTTTTAACACCGAACCAACGTTTAAGTGCGCACCTCATTTCAGACTATGATACAAGGCAAAAACAAGCTGTCTATGCGCCAGCCAACATATTGCCGCTAACAACTTGGCTACAAAACACTTGGTTAGCATGCACTGACACTCGCAGTATCTTAAACACCCAGCAAGAAAATCACACTTGGCGACGCATCATCACTATGTCCCCTATCGCCAACAAGCTGTTAAACATTCCCGCGACAGCCAAGCTCGCACAGCAAGCTTATGGCACACTGCAGCAGTGGCGACAGGCTGTCTCAAGCATTCAAGACTATGGCAATGAAGAGTTGCAGGCTTTGCAGGATTGGAGTCTTCAATTTGACCAACATTGCCTTGCGCACAATGTCATTCCAAGCACAAATATAGCGACGCAATTGGTTGATTATAAAGGCGAACTCATTACTCCTAAGAAAATAATATTAGCCGGCTTTGATGATATCCCGCCACAGCTAAGCTATCTATTTGAACAGCTCGATTGCAACTTAGTGATATTAGTAAGTGCCAACAGCGATAAGCCAGCTCAAACAATTGGCTTGCAAGATACTGAAACTGAAATACACAGCATGGCGAGTTGGGCCCATCAACAAACTGAACTCGGCAAAAATGTATTATGTGTCGCCCCTAACTTGGAACAAATTCGACCACAATTACAGCGTATCTTTAGTGAAGTGTTAGCGCCTGAAATGGTGTTTGATGCCAATCTGAAGCAAGATCGCTTCAATATTTCGGGCGGCTATCCACTAGAAAAAGCAGCTGTCATCGACATAGCTTTACATTTGTTAAAATTAAACACTTACCAGATTGAAATCAATGCATTAACGAAGCTACTTCACTCGCCTTATTTGGCTGGCAATGACATTGAATTATTGGATAGGATGCAGTTGGACAGCATGTTGCGCGATCTCAATGAGCCAACCCTCACTTGGCGCAGCATCATCAATGCCATTTATGAACACAGCAAGGCAGGACACCCCAGCTTTTGCCAGCAACTATTGACTTGCTTAGAAAATTGGCAAGATTTAGCATTAGTAAAACGCACAACACTAGCTGACTGGCAACAAAGCTTTGAGCAAATTCTTAACAACTTCGGCTGGCCTGGCAATCGCACTTTAAACAGCGAAGAATATCAACAAGTCAAACATTGGCAATCACTCTTACATGATTTTAATCAATTGGATACAGATGATAAGCATAGTAAAGCATCTGCTTTAGAACTGCTCCAACAACTCTGTCGAGACACGCTATTCCAAGCGGAAAGCCAGCACGGTGAACCGATACAAGTGCTCGGTGTGCTTGAGGCTGCCGGCATTCAAGCGGATGCTATTTGGGTGATGGGCCTGCATGATGAAGCTTGGCCGCAAGCCGCGAATCCCAATCCTTTTATCCCCGCTCACTTGCAACGTCAATGGCAAATGCCCCACAGTTCTGCCGAACGTGAACTCGCCTTTTCACAAAAATTGACCCAGCGTTTCTGTGCAAGTGCGGAGCATGTCATATTCAGCTATCCACAACATGATGCTGAACGAGAATTGAACATCAGCCCATTATTGCAGGGCTATTCAGCACTTGCCGAACTGAACATTGAACATCAAGAAAGCTTACCAACCAGTTGCTTTAAAACAAAAAAAATGGAATCAACTACTGATAATAACGGCCCGGCCCTAGCAGCTGACGCGATGGCAAAAGGTGGAACAGGGCTATTCAAAGCACAGGCTGCTTGCCCTTTCCAAGCCTTTGCTCGCTATCGCTTACATGCGGAGTCGATTAATGAGCCCGAAAGCGGTTTGAATGCTTTGGAGCGTGGTTCACTATTACATGTGGCATTAGATGTTATTTGGGCAAACTTACAATCGCACGATAAACTCGTTAACTGTGATGAAACCAAGCTTACGCGGATTATTGAGCAAGGTATTAACAAAGCCTTTCAAGATGTTATGCCGTACTTCTCAGAAAAATTACAAGCGCGCTTCAAGCAATTGGAACAACAGCGTTTAACTGAACTATTAAAGCAATGGTTACAATTAGAACAACAACGTCCGGCTTTCAAAGTGCTAGCGCATGAAAAATGGCGACAAGCCCAAATCGGTCAAATTCAAGTTAACCTACAAATCGATCGCGTTGATGAATTAGCCAATGGTGATACATTAGTCATTGATTATAAAACTGGCAATCGCCTCTCCATTAACGATTGGTTGAGTGACCGTCCACACGAACCTCAGCTGCCTATTTATTGCACCATTGAAAATGCAGCCGCGATTAGCTTCGCCCAAGTGCGAGCAGACAAAATGCGTTTTATTGGCGTAAGCGATCATGAAACTGATATCAAAGGTATCAAACTAGCTGCTGATGTCGTCGATGCTAACTGGCAACAATTAGTCAATGGCTGGCAACAAAGCTTGGAAGATTTAGCCGACGAATTTGCGCAAGGTTATGCCTTAGTGGATCCACAACCGGGTGCTTGTAACTTTTGTGAACTACAGGGGCTTTGTCGCATACCATGATAATTAATGACCAATCACAACGCCAACAAGCCCTTTCTGTCGATGAGTCATTTATTGTGCAAGCCCCTGCCGGTTCCGGTAAAACTGAATTATTAACGCAACGTTTTTTAAACTTGCTCACAACCGTCGACAATGGCCCGGAAGAAATCCTTGCCATCACCTTCACTAAAAAAGCCGCCAATGAAATGCGCAACCGGATTATCATTGCCTTACGATTGGCCGAGCAAGCTGAGCCGGATGAAGCCCATAAAAAAACGACCTGGCAAATCGCTAAACGCGTACAAGAAAAATCCCAGCAGCAAAGCTGGGATTTAATGAATAATCCCAATCGCTTGCGCATTCAAACGATTGATTCTTTTTGTGCCAGCCTCATTAAGCAAATGCCCATGCTGTCAGAATTGGGGGCCAACATTAATATTGTCGACGATGCGAAAGCAATTTATCAACAAGCGGCTAACGCCGTGATCGCCAGCCTTGAAGACAATGAAGCTTGGAGCGAATCATTAGCTACCTTGCTGTTACATTTAGATAATAACGTACCGTTGCTAACGGATTTATTCAGCAATATGCTGTCACACCGCGATCAATGGTTGCCGCATGTTGTGAATGCACGCCACAATGAAGATTTGCGCGAACATTTAGAGATGGCTTTGCTGGAAGCCGTTGAATCGACCTTAATTGATACCATGAATGCATTTCCATTGCCTCTTGCCAGCGAATGCATCGAACTATTTAATATTGGCCAACATAATTTAGGGCAGGACACCGTTTTCGATCGCTTACCTGAATCCACGGCTAGTCAACTTTCAGCCTGGCAACAAATTGCTGCGTTCTTATTAACGCAAAAGCATCAATGGCGTAAAACCATCGATAAACGCAATGGCTTCCCGACGGAAGCGGATACCAAAGAGCAAAAAGCTATTTTCAAAGAACAAAAAGGTCGCATGAAAGCATTGCTAGGTACCTTATCGGAATTTGATGAGTTGCGTGACAATTTAGAGCACGTATTACACTTACCCGAGCCCAACTACGACACCCAGCAATGGAATATACTCACGGCATTATTAGATTTATTACCTATTCTTGCTGCACAGTTACAAGTGTTATTTCGCCAAACCGGCCAAATTGATTTCACCGAAATCACGCAACGTGCTTTACTTGCCTTAGGTGAAGATGACAAGCCCACCGACTTAGCCTTACACTTAGATTACAAGTTAAAACATATTTTAGTCGATGAATTTCAAGACACCTCTTCAACACAATTTCGACTGCTAGAAAAACTCACGCGCGGTTGGCAAGCTGATGATGGTCGCACGCTATTTTTAGTCGGCGATCCCATGCAATCGATTTATCGCTTTCGTGCAGCAGAAGTTGGCTTGTTTTTAAAAGCGAAAGAATATGGTATTGGCGAAGTGCCATTAATGCCACTAACCTTAACATCAAATTTCCGTTCACAAGCAGGTATTGTTAATTGGGTAAACAACAGCTTCACACATATATTCCCGCAACATGATGATATGGGGTCGGGTTCTGTCGCCTATTCGGCATCAACTGCTGTGCATGCTGAACAAGCACAGGCGGTCCAATGTTACTTACATACTGATGCACAAGCTATCGCTGACATTATTCTGCAAACGGATAGTCAGCACTCTATTGCCATCTTAGTCAAATCCCGCAGTCAGCTTTATGATATTTTACCGGCATTAAAAACCCATAATATTAGTTACCAAGCCATCGATATTGAACGCCTTGATCACTTGCATTGCATTCAAGACTTAACCGCTTTAACTACCGCCCTCACCCATTTGGCCGATCGTCTGGCGTGGCTCAGTATTTTACGTGCGCCTTGGTGTGGCTTAACCTTAAATGACTTAACAATCATCGCCAGTGACAAAACGGCATTGATTTGGCAACAAATCAACAACTCTGATATTCAAAAGCAATTGAGTCAAGATGGTTTGCAACGCTTACATAAATTATTACCACCCCTCCAGTACGCACTACAACAACGTCAACGGCAAACGCTACGCAATTGGATTTATAGTACCTGGTTAGCCATTGGTGGTGCGGCAACACTTAGCGAAGCACATGAACTTAACAATGTGAATGCCTTTTTCGCCTGCCTTGATGATCTTGATGAAAGTGGCAGCCTCAGTTCGGTTGAAAAATTACAGCATAAGCTATCAAACCTTTATGCCGAACCCGATAACCAAGCTAATGCTCGCGTGCACATCATGACGATTCATAAATCCAAAGGCTTAGAATTTGACACGGTTATCTTGCCTTGCTTACAGCAAAAAACCCAATCGGACCGCGAAAAACTATTGCTTTGGCAAGAGCGCCCCACCCATCATAAAACAGATTTGCTACTCGCGCCCATTAAAGCCAAAACCGATGCTATCGATCCTATTTATCGTTACATTAAACGCCAAGAACAAATGAAAGCTGATTTTGAGGCGTCACGATTACTCTATGTCGCTGCTACACGAGCTAAGCAATCATTACATTTACTAGCCAACCCTGATATCAATGAAGACAAAGAATATAAGCCGCCAACAGGTAGCTTGCTCGCGAAACTCTGGCCACATTGCCAAGATAAATTTAACACTATTGCTTCCGTAGAAGACATTAACGAAGAAACAGCAAGCCATGAACTCACGCGCGTCACCTCAGATTTCGAATTACCCGAGCCCCTTAGCGTATTATTGCCTAAGCCGCAGCATGTTCCGTTGGATGCCAACTTACCCGTTTGGCAAGATCCCACTGCTAGTATCTTCGGCAGCTTAGTACATCAGCTCCTCGAGCGCATGAGTCAGGTTCCACAAGCTCAGTGGCCCACGTTTATGAATGAAGCTTGGTCAAAACGTTTAACACAACTCGGTAAAGCCCAGAATCAAGATGCGATGCTTCAACAATTGCAGGCCTTATTAAAGCAGCTCACCAACAGTGAAACCGCACAATGGATTTTAACCCCACATAACAATGCCCAATCAGAGTATGCTTTAAAAGCAAAGATTGATGGTGCAATCCAACATATTGTTATTGATCGAGCATTTGAGTTTGAAGGTAATTATTGGATTATCGATTATAAAACTAGCAGTAACGAAAACACTGAAAAACATCAAAGACAGCTAGAAAAATACGCTGAAATTATAGCTCAAACGACTAACCTCCCTATAAAAATTGCGCTATACTTTCCCTTAACTGACGTGTTGACTGAATTATAAATGCGCATTCTTGTCAGGTGGTATATTAAGGCATAAATTTTATCGCCCTTTAGAACGTTATTGAATAATCCCCATGTAGGGTGGATAAAAGTTTGAGCGTAGCGAGAACATATCCACCAGCGGTCTATCACTAACCACTGCTGGTGGATATATCCGAGCTATCGCTCGAATTTTTATCCACCCTACAAAATCTTAGGACAAACCCAATGCCCATAAACTTCGATGGAAAATTAGTCGTAGCCATTTCTTCTCGCGCATTATTCGATTTAGAAGAAAGTCATCACATTTATGAGAATGAAGGTGTGGAAGCTTACGCGCAATATCAAACAACACATGAGAATGAAATATTAGAGCCCGGTGTCGCCTTTGGCCTAGTCAAAAAATTCTTAACGTTGAATATTAATTCAGATGAAACCGTCGTTGAAGTGATTTTATTATCGCGCAACAGTGCTGATACTGGGTTACGAATTTTTAACAGCATCAAACATTATGACCTCAACATTATTCGTGCTGCATTTTCAGAAGGTGAAAGCCCTTATGCTTACGCCGCTGCATTTGGTGCGCAGTTATTTCTATCGACCCATGCGGATGACGTCCGCCAAGCATTAGAAGCGGGTATCGCAGCGGCAACGATTGTGTCTAAAGGCACGGTAAAAAACGACACCGAACAACTGCGTATCGCGTTCGATGGTGACTCAGTGATTTTTTCTGATGAAGCTGAACGTATCTATCAAGAACAAGGCTTAGATGCTTTTGCTGCAAACGAAGCGGCTAGTGCAGAAACCCCATTACAAGGTGGCCCATTCAAACCCTTCTTAGCAGCATTGCATAAAATCCAACGCGCCTTCCCACGCGATGAATCCCCTATTCGCACAGCCTTAGTCACCGCACGCTCTGCACCCTCGCATGAACGCGTTGTGAAGACATTAAGAGCTTGGAATATTCGCATCGACGAAGCGATATTTTTAGGTGGCTTAGCCAAAGGTGATTTTTTAAAAGCGTTTAAAGCCGATTTCTTTTTTGACGATCAACTCGGTCATTGCGATTCGGCTAATAACAGTGACATCCCTGCTGGCCATGTACCGCATGGGGTGACTAACGAAAATCAAAATAAATTAAAACCACAGCTATAAGTATTAAGACTAGGATTTTGACTAATATCAAAATTCACTTGTTGCTGTTGCACAGATGCAGGCACACCGTTGCCATTAGTAGGAATAGGCTTTGCATCTGCTACATTATAAAGCTGCTTTGAGCATATTGATTGATTCTTAGGTCCTGTGACACTTAGGATCGTAATTTGCATATGCTCTGTATAGGCTAAATTTGAGGAAGTGTAAGATTTGCCCGCACCAACTGAGACCGTACCGCCGGCTACTTTAGTAGTTGTGTCGCCAGTAACACTCAACTTAGCTTCTGTAATGCTGTAATTCACATTCACTGCTTCACTAGTTGCATTATCAATAACAAACTGGACTGGCAAACCTGATGCATTTGCAGTAGAACAACAAAGCAAAGAGACATAACAAATAGCTAAGATCGATGGACGCATAATTCTTTCCTTTTAATTAATGCATTAACTTAACTATAGCGTATTTTGATTAAATTTCAAGCATTACAACCGTTGGTTTTCGCTTGCACACGTTGAATATCCGCATAGTCCCTGCTGGCCATGTACCACATGGAGTAGTTACGAAAAATAATCTTAGTTAGTTGCTGGCGCTTGATAAATCAAGGCTATCAAACCACCATTTCTGTCAACAGAGCAAGTTGATTTACCACTTATAGGCACGGCTGAAATCTCGGCCGTACTATCGTCAATATCTTTGATAGTAAAATAACAACCATATGTCGAACCACCTAAACTATAATTAAGTGTCGTTGCACCAATCGTTGGCACAGTGAAAGCATATTGCATAAAAGCCGGCTGCTGCCCGCCGGGAGCAGGTATTTTCTGTGGCATACCTTCAGGACATGCCGTACCAACCGGAAGCGATGTGCACAACAGCGGTAGCGTACTTTGATTATACACTGTGCCGTGAACTTGCATATTTTGCAAAGTAACAACCGCTTGTGTTGAATCATTTTCTTTTATATTTTTTAATGGCTTGGCATTAACCGCAAAAGCAAGAGAGATACTGCATAGTGTAATAGCAACTATTTTGATTAATCCTTTCATCTCAAACTCCTTGGTTTATATATATTCCACTTTTGAAATTTCATAAGCCACATGGCCCGCTGGTGTAGTAATATCGACTTCATCACCTTCATTTTTACCGACGACACCACGTGCAATAGGTGATGTGACTGAAATTTTTTGTTGCGCCAAATCAGCTTCGTCTTCACCGACGAGTTTATAACGCATTTCGGATTCATCATCTAAATTAAACAACGTAACAGTAGAGCCAAAAATGACTTTGCCTGTGTTCGTTAATTTAGTGACATCAATCACTTGAACGTTCGATAATTTCGCTTCGATATCTCGAATACGCGCTTCGGTAATACCCTGTTGTTCACGAGCAGCATGGTACTCAGCGTTTTCTTTCAAATCGCCTAACTCACGAGCGATACCAATGGCGATAGAAATTTTACCGCGTAACACGAGTAACTCTTCTAACTCTTCTTGTAAGGCTTTTTCACCTTCAACTGTCATAGGAACTTTTTGCATGGGTTGCCTCTATTCAAAAAATGCTTTTACTTTTTTAAACCACGATTTCGAATGCGGGCGGTGGTCTTTACCATCGTCCAACATTTGCTCAAACTCTTGTAAGTGATCTTTCTGAGTTTGGCTCAATTTCACCGGAATTTCAACATTTACACGGCAAAATAAGTCGCCTTGCGTCGCATTTCTGATGGAACGGACACCTTTGCCCCGTAATCTAAAGCTTTTGCCAGATTGCGTCTCGGCGGGAATCTTAATCGTCGCTTTACCATCTAGCGTAGGCACTTCAATTTCACCACCTAAGACACATGTTGCGTAGGTCACAGGCACTTCACAATGTAAATCGGCGCCATCACGCTCAAATATCTCATGTTTTTTAACCGACACTTGAACATATAAGTCACCCGTTGGGCCACCATGTAATCCGGCTTCGCCTTCACCAGCTAAACGCACGCGATCCCCATCATCAACACCAGCTGGGATTTTAACAGATAAGTCTTTCGATTCACGCACTCGACCTTGACCATGGCATTTACCACAAGCTTCAGCACTTTGACCAGCACCCTGACAACTCGGACACGTTTGCTGAATGGTCATGAAACCTTGCTGCATAATTAACTGACCGCTACCACCGCAATCCGCACAGGTTTTAGGTGTCGTGCCTTTCTTCGCACCAGAACCTTTGCAATCACCACAGGCAGTAAAATTTGGCACAGTGATTTCTTTTTCAAAACCATGCACGGCCTCTTCTAACGTAATTTCTAAACCGTAACGTAAATCAGAACCTGCTTCAGGGCGTGGACCACCGCCGCCACCACGACGACCGCCACCAAAAATATCACCAAACATGTCACCGAAGATATCACCGAAACCACCCGCACCGGCACCAGGCCCAGGGCCTGCTTGCTGGTTGACACCCGCATGACCAAAGCGATCGTACATTTGACGTTTTTGTGGATCTGATAATATTTCGTAAGCTTCTTTGACTTCTTTAAAATTAGCTTCCGCTTCAGCATCACCTGGATTACGATCAGGATGATACTTCATCGCTAAGCGGCGGAATGATTTTTTAATATCACCTTGCTCAACTGTTTTAGATACGCTTAAGATTTCATAATAGCAACGTTGGGACATATATTAACTCTCAATTTCTGTTAGCCAGATCGTAAAAACGCGCTGCTATGCAGCGCGCCTCTCAATCCTCAATCCTAAATCCTTAATCCTTCTTCTCTTCTTCTTTCACTTCTTCAAACTCAGCATCGACGACATCATCGCCCGCTTTGCTTTCAGTCGTGCCAGCATCAGCCGCACCTTCAGGAGCGCCTTCAGCACCTTCGGCTTGCGTTTGTGCATACATACGCTCAGCCATTTTAGAAGAAGCATCCGTTAAGGCTTTAGTTTTAGCTTCAATTGCATCTTTATCTTCACCGGTTAACACCGCTTTCAATTCAGTAATGGCAGCTTCAATCGCTGTTTTTTCTTCATCACTAACATCTTTCGCTTCACCTAATGATTTTTCAGTTGCATGAATCATCGCTTCACCTTGGTTACGCGCAGTCGCTAACTCTTGGAATTTACGATCATCTTCAGCATGCTCTTCAGCATCTTTAATCATTTTTTCGACTTCATCATCAGACAAACCACTTGAGGCTTTAATGATGATAGATTGTTCTTTACCAGTCGCTTTATCTTTCGCTGATACATTCAAGATACCATTGGCATCAATATCAAACGTCACTTCCACTTGTGGTACACCGCGAGGTGCTGGTGGAATGTCAGATAAATCGAATTTACCTAATGATTTATTACCTGAAGCCACTTCACGCTCACCTTGTAATACGTGAACGGTTACAGCCGTTTGGTTATCATCAGCAGTTGAGAACACTTGGCTAGTCTTAGTTGGAATAGTCGTGTTTTTCTCAATCAATTTCGTCATCACACCACCCATGGTTTCAATACCAAGTGATAAAGGTGTTACATCTAATAATAAAACGTCTTTCACATCACCAGACAATACCGCAGCCTGAATTGCTGCACCCATGGCAACTGCTTCATCAGGGTTAACGTCTTTACGAGGCTCTTTACCGAAGAATCCTGTCACAGCTTCTTGTACTTTAGGCATACGGCTCTGACCACCGACTAAAATCACATCTTTAATATCTTCGATTTTTAAACCAGCATCTTTTAACGCGATGCGGCAAGGTTCTAATGTACGTTGTACTAAATCATCAACTAATGATTCTAATTTTGAACGTGTTAATTTAATGTTTAAATGCTTAGGGCCACTCGCATCAGCTGTAACGTAAGGTAAGTTAACATCAGTTTGCTGTGAAGATGATAATTCAATCTTGGCTTTTTCAGCGGCTTCTTTTAAACGTTGCAACGCTAGTGGATCGTTATTTAAGTCAACACCAGACTCTTTCTTGAATTCTTCAACCAAGAAATCAATCAAACGCATATCGAAATCTTCACCACCTAAGAATGTGTCGCCGTTAGTCGCTAACACTTCAAATTGATGCTCACCGTCAACTTCCGCTACTTCAATGATTGACACGTCAAATGTACCACCACCTAAGTCATAAACGGCTAAAACTGAATCGCCTTCTTTTTTATCCATACCGAATGCTAATGCAGCGGCTGTTGGCTCATTGATAATACGCTTCACATCAAGGCCCGCAATTTTACCGGCATCTTTTGTCGCTTGACGTTGTGAATCATTAAAGTAAGCAGGCACTGTAATCACCGCTTCCGATACTTTTTCGCCAAGATAGTCTTCAGCGGTTTTTTTCATTTTCATTAAAATTTCAGCAGACACTTGTGGCGGCGCTATTTTTTTATCGCCTCGCACTTGCACCCAAGCATCACCATTGTCGGCAGCGACAATTTTGTAAGGTACGATGTCTTGATCTTTCTTAACAATATCATCCGTAAATTTACGACCGATTAAACGCTTAATCGCGAATAACGTGTTTTCCGGATTCGTCACTGATTGACGCTTAGCAGAATCACCCACCAATACTTCGTCATCTTTATAAGCAACGATTGAAGGTGTCGTACGACGACCCTCTGAATTTTCAATTACGCGAACTTTGTCGCCTTCCATTACGGCTACGCAAGAGTTCGTAGTTCCTAAATCAATACCAATAATCTTAGCCATGTTTTTTTCCTCTCTTTCTCTATTATTACAACTAAATTTGTTCATTTCTGAGCCAAATTAAGCCGTTTCATTTAATTCTTACCGAACTTGATTGTTAGATGGGGTAAATGAGGGAATTTTTCAAGGGCTAAATTTGAAGTTTCAGCGCTAAGATTAAGACTCAAACGACAGCAAGTGGTGTTTGAAGCAATTGCCCTAACTGCGCTGGACTTGATACACGAGAACGTAAAAAAGATGCATCTAAAATCTTAATGTCATAAGTCGTGAATGCGAATCGTACTCCCGTGTTAAATACATATGAAATTTTTTGATTTTGCTGCCATACATCAATCAGCTCTTTTACTCTTTTTGCTGCGGGCTTGTTTAATTTAAGTGTCAATTGTAATCCTGCATCAGTTTGATTGACGATGAATCCATCATTAATTTGAAGTAAATTTTCAATAGTAAACCTAAACTTGTCACCCAAGTTCTCAGTTGTAGCTCTTCCCTCTGAACTCACGTCATCTGAACACATCATCTCAACCGCAGCAACTGAGTGCTGTTGAGCATCATGTGATAATACAGCGTTACTTGCAGGAGCTGAAACTCCAACGCCACCATAATAAACTTGCTCTAATCCCGCCATAGATATCTCGCAACTGTTACTAGCAATGCTTCCACTATCAGATGTAACAGTTAAACCACCAAGCTGTTGAACCGCAGTTAAATCAATACAGCGAGTACGATATTTACCAGCTTTTGATTCTTTTTCAAACTCTTCATTATACTCAATAAATTGTTGTCGTATTTCTTCAAGGACATCAGAATTAGCAGCATAAGTGTGAAACTCAGGAATTTTCATTAACTCTGTTTTCAATTGCTGTATGCGAGCTGTTAAATATTGGAAAATAGTATCACGAACACTAGGTGAAGTAATATGCGCAATGAGTATACTTTGAATTATGTTAGGCGTAATGTATAACGCCTTTAATAAATATTGGTATTTATAGCGCACAAATTTTGGAGAAAAGCGAACGACATTCCAATCAACATCTACAGATGATAACGTAGGCCAATGAAATGGTCTAGCATCACTTAAGTATGGCAGACTCTGAAGGTCTCTAGCGGTTATATTGAATGCTTCATTTGGTCGTGGGCATTCTAAAAGATTATAACGCAACCCATCAGTTCCTATATAACTTCCTACAATTCGATGCGACTCATTGTCACGAGCGCTAAATGGCTGTACATAACTTTCATTGGGGACAATTGGCACTGAACCAGCGTCATCATTATGTTTAGTGAAATAACGACAGGTTATCGGCCATAACGCTCTGTCAAAATCAATAGCCATGATTTCACCTGTATCGTTAACCCCCCAATTACCACCATGACAATCATTATTCGCAATAAACAATTGCGTCACAAATAATGCAGCTAGCCCTTTAAACTGCTTCGAACCCAAAAGACCAAAATCATGAAACGTAGCGGGGATAAACCCAGCAATTACTTTAGAAACAACACCAACATTTTTACTTGTATTTATATCAAATACCGCTCGACATTTAGGTTGATTTATTCCCATTAGTAAGCGAACAATCTCACTGATAGCAGCTTCAATTTCAGGTAACGCATTCGGGGAAGTGTATTCCTTTAAAATATATTCAGCACCTGTGCGTGATTTAATGACACCGGGGATTGTTTGATGCGCTGAATTTTTAATTCTTCCATTAGGAATCGCAAAATATGTGCTTGGCTTGCGCTTGTAACCAGCGGGTAATTCCGTCCCTGTAGAAAACATTATTATTCTTGCCTTTATTATTATTATCGCTATTTCAATAGCGTTGGGCAGGAATAATACAGATGCAAGATTAAATTAATCTTAACAGAGGCGCATTTAAGCGCTTAATTGGATAAAAATGTCAGAATTCACACTAAATTGAACGAGTTACTGCGAAACCACCACTAAAGCGGGTCTCACTAGGCGATCGTTCAACGTGTACCCCTTCTGCATAACAACTAAGACTGTATTTGAATCCACTTCTTTATTGTCTTGCATGGAGATAGCTTCGTGCAAATCAGGGTCAAAAGGTTCGCCTTCTGGGTCAAGCTGTTTGACTTTATGCTTGGCGAGATTATCGAGAAACATTTTATGTGTGAGTTCAATGCCTTCAACCAAGGCTTTACTATCTTCAGTTGTTTCAGCTTTCATCGCCATTTCGAGGCTATCCATAACAGGCAATAAGTCTTTCACAAACTTTTCGACCGCAAATTTATGGGCATTTGCCACATCACGTTCAGAACGGCGTTTAATGTTATCCATGTCGGCTTGCAAGCGTAATAAGCGGTCCCAATGCTCAGCGGCTTTGGCTTCAGCTTGGGCTAATTCATCCAATTCTTCACCCGCTTCTTGCTCGAGCTCTTCTTCCACATGCTCGATTTCTTCATTTAAGCTTTCTTCAGAATTCTCAGGTTGTTGCTTGTCAGTCATAGAATGCCTCATATTTATTTATCCATGCCTGATATGTCGGGGCTTACGAGTGATTTTTCAAGGATAAGCAAAAAACACACAATTGTTCACATTGTTAACAATTCGTTAATAATGTGAGCTTATAATGCACCAAAATAAGAATACCGAAGTAAGAATGGATAATAATAATGACAACAACAAATTGCCAGATAACTAGCGATTCGATGAATCGTCTACAAAATTGTTATATGTTATTAAAAACGATTAACCCTCCGATCTGTGATCGCAGATGTCTAATCGGCTTTATTAATACAGCTATTAACTTAACGACAGAAATTCAAAAACATTTGATAACTAGTTATGGTGAAGAAAAGGCTACTGCTGACGATTTACAGACTTATATGAGCTCGTTGTTTGATGTCTATGACCGCGATTTTGGTAAACAAGTTTATAATCAGCATATATGGCTTTTACTCAATCAAATTTTCTTGAGCTTAGAATCATGTGGAAGTAACATCGTAAACTTACGCTGCACCGGCAACAATTATGGGCGCAAGGACTTACATACTGCTCAAACAGTCAGTACGAATACCTCTATGTTAGTTGGCTATATGGCTCAACGTATGCTTGAGCAAGAAATGCCTACTAATCTATCTAGCACACAATTAATAACTGACTGTGCAATACATGCCATCGGGCTAAACCACGGGAGTGAGTTATGCGCATATCTAAACACTGTAAAACCACGCATCCCTGACACATCCTCAAATTATTCGGCTATAATGAACGCTATTAATCATAAGCGGAGTGGTCTAAGTGCATATATCAAAAGTTGGTATCCTCGCACGTCCTAATACCGATGGTATTGAAGAAACCCTCGGTAACTTAATCGATTTTTTACAAAATCGACAACTCGATATCGTCTGTGAATTTAATACGGCCCGCCTCATTCCTGATTATTCATTAAAAACCTCACCCGACCATGAACTTGGCAAGCATGTTGACCTCGTCATCGTTGTTGGTGGTGATGGCAGTATGTTACGCGCTGCTAAATCTGCGATGAAATATGACACGCCCGTGATTGGCATTAACAAAGGTCGTTTAGGATTTTTAACTGACATTCGCCCGACAGAAATTGAAACACGTTTAGCGCAAGTATTAGATGGCGACTACTGGATTGGCGAACGCTTTTTCTTACAGTCACATTTAACCCACGATGGTAATCAAATTGATTGTGGCTTAGCACTTAACGATGTCGTGCTTTCCCCTGGCCGCACGCCACACATGTTGGAATTTGAAATTTTTGTTGACGATAGTTTTATGTGTTCGCATCGTGCCGATGGTTTAATTACGGCGACACCAACGGGGTCAACGGCTTACGCACTATCCGGTGGCGGCCCGATTATTCAACCAGGCGTTGATGCTTTGGTTGTATTGCCCATGTTTTCACATGCATTAACCAGCCGCCCGATTGTGATTAAAGGCGACAGTAAAATCCGTATTGAGTTTTCTGCTAACAATGAAACCAGTGGCCAAATCAGTTGTAATGGCAATGAAGTGATTATGGTGCCACCGGGTTCGACGATTGATATTCAAAAGTATGATAAGAAAATGAAGTTAGTGCACCCGAATGATTATGATTATTATGAGACGCTGAGAAGCAAGCTCTATTGGGGCCATAAATTATAGGGCTTAGGGCTTAGCAAGCAGCGTAAGCTAATTAAAACCTAACATCTTAAACAAGTGCTACGCTTACATAGCAACAACATTACCTAAGACCTTCAACGAGAACAAAATGCTAAAATCCATCACCATCAACAATTTCGCCATCGTCGAAAATTTGGAGCTCGATTTTCAAGCGGGTATGTCGTCGCTAACCGGTGAAACCGGTGCGGGTAAATCTATTTTAATTGATGCATTGCAATATGCGCTTGGCGCGCGTGCTGATGCTTCGATGGTTCGCCATGGCGCGGACCGGGCTTCGATTAGCGTCATGTTTGATGTTCAGAACATCCCTGCTGCTAGTGAATGGCTGCAAGCACATGAGCTTGACCAAGCCCATGATTGCTTATTACGTCGCACGATTAATGCCGATGGTCGCTCAAAACATTTTGTTAATGGCCAAGCTTCAACACAAACGCAAGTGCGTGAGCTCGGTGAGTTGCTGATTAACATTCACGGTCAGCACGAAAATCAAAATCTATCCAAAGGCGACAAGCAACAACAGTTACTTGATGACTTTGCGCAATCCACCAGTTTCAATAACAAAAAACAGCAACAAAAGGCTTTGGATAAATTCGCAAAGCATGGTGACTTGCTTGTTAACGTTCAGAACATTTACCAACAGTGGCAACGTATCAATCAAGAGATGACGCAGCTACGTAAACAAGATACCGACCAAGCACGCATTGAATTATTGCAATATCAAATTCAAGAATTAGCGGAGTTAGGATTAAGCGATAATGAACTCGACACCCTCACCGCTGAACACAAACAGTTAGCCAATGCTGACGATATTATTGCGGATAGCAAACAAGCACTCAACATCATTTATGAAGATGATGACGTTAATGCCCTCAGCTTGCTCACCACGGCACAAGCTAGCTTAAATGCCCATAGAAACGTTAGCAAACACATCGAATCTGCCTATAACATGCTTAGTGATGCTGTGATTCAAGTCCAAGAAGCGGCCAGTGAATTACAAGATTACACGGATGGTGTTGAAGCCAATCCTGAACGTTTAGTCGAAGTGGAACAGCGCTTAAGCCAAATTCATGGCATTGCACGCAAGCATCATGTGGATGCAGAACAACTACCTGCATTACACGACAGACTCAGCAAAGAACTTGACAGCGTTGCTCACGCAGACAAACACTTAAAGGCACTCGAGCAAGAACGCCAAAAAATTGAAACTGATTATCAAACAGCTGCAAAACAGTTAAGCGCTAGCCGCGCGAAAGCGGCGAAAACGTTTAATCAACAAGTCACGGCGAACATTCAACAGCTGGGCATGCCCAATGGCCAGTTTGAAGTTAAGCTAACCCTGCAAGATAAAATCACGGAAACGGGTTTAGAGAAAATTGAATTTTTAGTGTCAGCTAATCCTGGGCAACCATTGAAGCCTTTAACTAAAGTCGCATCCGGTGGTGAAATATCACGTATTAGCTTAGCCATTCAAGTGATTACTGCTCAAGCCGATAACACCCCTAGCCTGATTTTTGATGAAGTCGATGTCGGTATTGGTGGCGGTACGGCTGAAATTGTCGGTAAGCTATTACGCCAATTGGGAGAACGTGCGCAAGTACTTTGCATCACCCACCTCGCTCAAGTTGCCGCACAAGGCAATCATCACTTACAAGTGCAAAAGCAAAGCGATAAGAAAACGACTCAAACACGAGTAGTGTATTTATCTGATGCTGAACGTATTCAAGAAATTGCGCGCATGTTGGGCGGCATTAAAATTACCGAGCAAACACTGGCGCATGCGAAAGAGATGTTAGAGATTGAGTAAGTTTCCCATTGCATGGAAAATATTAATATCACCCCTCATTCGGTCCTTCTCCCCTCGCGGGGCGAAGATGTCCAAAGGACAGATGAGGGGTGATATAAAAGCAGCTAGCTACGCTAGCTTACACCGCAATAAACGTTTGCCCTGTCTGCAAACCCGCAACACTTTTCACATAAGCTAATGCCGCTTTATCAGCATCGACTGACTCGTATCCACGGAAAAATGGGCCGTAATTTGGCAAAGACTCCGTGACCACGGTTGGGCTAACCACATTAATCCGTTGTCCACGCGGCATTTCTAATGCAGCACCATGAGTGAAACCTTCTAGAGCCCCATTGACCATCGCCGCTGAAACACCAAATTCGATTGGGTCGCGATTTAACGTACCAGCAGTTAAGGTAAATGAACCGTTGTCATTAACATAATCAATACCCAACGTCACTAAATTAACCTGCCCCATTAGCTTGTTATTCAAACCTATTTGGTACTGCTCTTCTGTGAAGTCTACCAAGGCACCAAAGTGCAATTTTCCGACTGTACTCACAACCGCATCGACACGCCCTACCTGCTTATACATGACTTTAATAGAATCCGTTGATGTAATATCAACTTGCACATCACCATTGCTATAACCGGCGGTAATGACTTCATAGTCATTAGCTTGCATGGCTTTCGCCACTGCACTACCCACTGTGCCAGTACCACCGACGATTAATATTTTCTTAGACATAATTATTGCTCCTGATTAATTGATGGAGCTATAGTAGCGAAAAGGCCTTGAGTCGGCCAATGAAATGATTTTATGAAGGTGATAAAGAAAAACTATAGTGAAGTTGGATTCCGTGGTCAAGCCACGGAATGACGGAGCTCTCCGTCTAGCTATGGAGTAACAAACAACCTCGTCAAGCTGCAAGGTGACGAACAGCTCCGTCAAGCTATGGCATGACGAACAAGTCCATCAAACCACGAGATGACAAGGAGCCCGTCATTCCGTGGCTTGACCACGGAATCCAGGAAAAGTATATGAGTTTTCAACACTGGCAAGTTTGACAAATACCGTAGATATTCAAACTATGATCGGTAATCTTAAAACCATGCTGATCAGCAATAACATCTTGACGCTCTTCAATAATATCATCGACAAATTCTGCAACTTTGCCGCATTTCAGACAGACCAAATGATCATGATGCTCACCTTGATCGAGCTCGAACACACAATAACCGCCTTCGAAATTATGGCGTTTGACTAAACCGGCCTCATGAAATTGCGTCAGTACGCGATAAACGGTCGCTAACCCAACCTCAACCTTGGCATTTTGCAATGTTTTATAAACATCTTCAGCACTTAGATGATGTTGATCAGCATTTTCTAACACTTCAAGAATTTTCATCCTGGGAGTGGTAACTTTTAAACCAAGGTTCTTTAGTTCTTGCTTGTCCATGATATAATCCCCTCACTTATTTAAAGGATAACACCGATGCTTAAATTTCTCAAAGTCCTACCATTCATGGTGCTCATAAGCTTCCTTACAGCTTGTGCTCCAACACAAGCGCCACCAGCGGGCCAACAATTAACACCGAAGCAAATCAAAGATGCTCAAACACTCGGTAAATTGAGAAACAGAATGACCAACCGCCAATTAAACGGCACCGATTTTTAAGGACACTTTATGAAAACAATAGTAAAGCTCTGCTTCGTGATCACATTAGTTGCAACATTAACGGCTTGTTATCACCCTGATATTCAACAAGGTAATATTTTAACTGACAAACAAATTAAAAGTTTAAAAATTGGTATGACAAAAACTGATGTCATTAGTAGCTTCGGTGATCCGGTGCTAAATAATATTTTTGATCCTGATGAGTTAACGTACGCTTACACTAATGAACCTAATAGTGGTAAAGATACTCGACGTACAATTAACCTTTATTTCAAGAATGATTCATTAGTAAAAATTGATGATACGGGTTTAATCACTCAATAAATATTACTTAAAACGCAGCATATACCCAAAGCGATTGAGTTTTAGCGGGCTAACAATCATCTTAAGGTTGTCATCCCGTGGTCAAGCCACGGGATGACGATACACAAGAGATAGCTTTGAAAATCTAAAACTCAAACGCTTTGGGCATAAATAGTGTTACTGCGTTTTAAGGCATTGGCTTGCGCGTATAATCTTTCAAGTTAATCGCGGCCATTAGTGTAATGGCAGCTGTTAACATCAAATAAAATGCCGGCGCAACATTCATGTGTGTTCGGTGAATTAAGAATGTCACTGCCAATGGCGCCAAACCGCCCACTAACCCAAAGCTTAAGTTATAACTCAACCCGATACCTGAAGTACGTTCCTGTGTCGTAAAGCGTTCCGCTAGAGTTGCGGCAATCGGACCAACGACCGTTGCACAAATCACACCTAAACTCATCATTGCTAACAACCGTGTCCCCGCATCACCTTCAATAATCGCCATATACAAAGGAATAGATAAGAACAAAAACAGATAGGCACCAATACTAATAATAAAATTACGACTGGTTAAATCTGAGAGTCTAGCAAAAATGGGGATCAATAAAGTAAACACAAGCAAGTTCAGCGAATTCATGGATAACGCTGTGCCTAATGGTAACTTAAGATGTTCAGACAAATACACAGGCATGAATAAAAACAAAATACTAATCGCCGCTGCCATCACACTCACCACACTAAAGGCACGTGTGATTTGTCGTGAATTATTATGTAAGACACTTAACACGGGGGATTTAGCTAAACGTTGCTCAGATTTATGTTTTTCGAACAGTGGGCTTTCTAATAATTTGAGTCGCACAACGTAAGCTAACACGGCTAATACTCCACCGAGTAAAAATGGAATGCGCCATCCCCATTGTGCAATTGCATCACTGGGCATTGAGTTGGTAATGACTGAACCTACCAATGAGGCTAATAAAATACCGGCATTAATGCCTAAAAATAAGAAACTCGCAATAAAACCTCGATATTTAACCGGCGCATGCTCGGTTAAATAAGCTGTGCCACTGGGAAACTCACCACCAACTGAAATACCTGAAATAAAGCGCAATACTAATAATAACTGTGGTGCCAATGCCCCAATAGCTTCGTAAGTTGGCAAACAACCAATTAAAAAAGTCGGGATACCCATACACATGACGGACAACACTAAACCTTTTTGCCGGCCGTATTTATCACCAATATGCCCAAAGATAATGCCGCCCAAAGGACGCGCAAAATAACCAATCGCAAAAATACCAAAGGTTTGCATGATAGCGACGTAATGGGTAGCGTGAGGGAAAAACACACCAGAAATGACGGAAGCAAAAATGACGTAGATGACAAAGTCATACATTTCTAACATACTGCCAATACAACTAGCGACAGTAATAAAAGTCAGTTGTTTATTCTGCTGAGTCATCGGGCTCTCCTCTTGTATGGTTTAACTAGTGGCTTTTAAGCGTCTAGCATCTTTAGGATCCATCGTAAGCTGACGATAAATCTCAACGCGATCATTTTCTTTTAGTTTTTGAGTTAATGCAATAGGCTTGCTGAAAATACCAATCATTTGTTGCCCTAAATCGATGTCAGGATGTAAATTTAAAATACCAGACTGTTGAATCGCTTGTTCTGCATTACAATTTGCATCGACGTCAAGGCTAAGCAAGGTTTGCTTATCGGCAAACGCATAAACGACTTCAACCTTCACGATAGATATCCCCTGCTCGCTTAATAAAAGCATCCACCATATCATTACCGATTTTATCAAAGATGGGGCCAGCGATGAATGCCAACATTTTATTGTCGAATTCGTATTCCATCACAAAGCTAACTTTACAAGCATCTGCTTCAAGTTCATCAAAATTCCAAACCGCATCGAAATGCTTGAATGGCCCATCGACAAATAATAATTCCATTTTTTTGTTGGGCGTTAGAATGTTACGCGTTGAAAAAGTTTTCTTCAAACTACCTTTACTGACTTCAAGCTTACCCGTGATTTCTTCATCGGTGGTTTTGATCACTTTTGCATGGGTACACCATGGCAGAAAATCTGGATACTTCGCGATATCGTTAACTAACTCATACATCTGCTCGGCACTATGACCCGTAATCGCACTGTGTTCTATCTTTTTCATACTTTCTCACTCAAGCCTTAATTATCATTGTGCTATAATAGCAAAACTATGGCTAAGAAAAAACCAGACAATTCAAATGTGATCGCTCGCAACAAGAAAGCGACTCACGATTACTTCTTTGAGGAGCGCTTTGAAGCGGGCCTTGAGCTGCAAGGCTGGGAAGTTAAAAGCTTACGTGCGGGTAAAGTTCAACTCGTCGATAGCTACGTATTGCTGAAAGATAATGAAGCCTGGCTACTGGGTGCCTTAATCACACCGTTGAACACAGCAGCTACATACACAAATCCTGAGCCCACCCGCACACGCAAATTACTGATGCACCGCAAAGAAATCGACCGATTAGTTGGCGCGAAAGAACGTGATGGCTATACCATCATCGCCACCAAACTTTACTGGATGCGCGGCAAAGTTAAAGTCGACATTGCTTTAGCTAAAGGTAAAAAGCAACACGACAAACGCGCCACAGAAAAAGACCGCGATTGGTCAAGGGATAAAGCGCGGTTGATGAAGAATACATAATTTTATCGCTGGCTTCGCCAGCCTTATTACTCACCCCTCATCTGCCCAAAGGCATCTTCTCCCCTCCCGGGGCGAAGAAAGATATTTCCCTTCTCCCCGGCGGGGAGAAGGTGGCCCGTAGGGTCGGATGAGGGGTGATATAAACAACTCCCATCGCGAGTTCTCCTACCTACATCAATAATCCGCCTTCTTAATAATCAAAAATAGCGTATGATTATCGGTCAAATCTTGAATACTTTCCGCTAACACTTCCAAGCCATAATGCTCTGCACAAAGCTTATTACCAATCACCGCACTATCAGCCGATAACTTACCCTCCGATAAATAACGCGCCGCTTGCGCCGTATCAACATATTCATTAGCTTTAGCGTTTGGCAAATGTGCCTGTAAAAATTTACCTGACTGTTTTAAAGCTTGAGGGTGAGAATGTACATCTTTAATATCTTCAATCAGAGTGCCTGGTAACACCATCAAGTTCTGCTGCACTAAAATCGGGAACATATCAACAATACGATAATGTTGTTCTGTGAGTGCTTGGATCGTTTCAAACACCAAGCCACCTCGCGTATTATTCAACGCTAACACACCATAATCATCTTGCTCATTCATCACCGCTGTGACAACCGCTTGACTAGTAATACGATAATCCAACGAAAAGTTATCCAAATGTTTATTGCGACAAAAGCGCAATGCTGCTTGTTCCGAGAAACTACCCTGGTCACCTTGCACCGCAATGGTAAACGTGATTTTTTGATCCGGGTCAGTTTCACCCTGCAAATTTCGACAGTTATTCACAATAGTTTGAAATATTTCGCTGACCATATCATTCGTCAATGGCCCTTTATTCAAGTCTTGTAAGCTAGTAATCAAAGCCAATTCTCGCTCAGGGACAAACACACTGGCATCCGCTTGTTGCTCGCGCTTAAGCTTAGCCGTTTGCAATGCCAAGTCAGCACGCTCTGATAGCATCTTTAATAAATCTTTATCTAACTGATCAATCTTGCCACGTAACGCTGTTAATGCTTCGCTCACATCACACTCCCGCTAGTTGCTTTAACAACACTTCGGTTTCATCCCAATCGACACAAGCATCGGTAATGCTTTGGCCATAAACTAACTGGCTAGCATTAGTTAACGCTTGCTTGCCTGCTACTAAATGGCTTTCAATCATCACACCTGCAATATTATGCTCAGGGTTTTGTGTTTGCTCACAAACACTTGCCACTACTAATTTTTGCTTCGCATGATCTTTTTCACTGTTACCATGACTGCAATCAATTAATATTTTTGCGCCTATTTTTTTGTGCAACAACTTTTCATTGATAGCTGCGACATGCTCAGCACTATAATTAGGACCACCATTACCACCACGTAAAATCACTTGGCAGTCTTCATTGCCTTTGGTTACAACAATCGCGGCAATACCCTGCTCCGTCACACTTAAGAACTGATGTGAACTGGCAGCTGCTTGAATGGCATCAACGGCTATTTGCACATCACCATTAGTCGCATTCTTAAACCCTAAAGGCATCGATAAACCCGACGCTAAATTACGATGCACTTGACTCTCTGTCGTGCGTGCACCAATAGCCCCCCATGCGATTAAATCAGCAATATACTGCGGTGTAATGGTATCAAGAAACTCTGTCGCCGCTGGCAAACCCAATCGATTTATTTCCAACAGCAATTTACGCGCCATGCGTAAACCTTTATTGATTTTGTAACTATCATCCAAATCCGGATCGTTAATCAGTCCTTTCCAGCCAACAGTGGTGCGCGGTTTTTCAAAATACACTCGCATCACAATCAACAATTTATCTTTTAAACTTTCAGCCAATACTGCTAATCGAGCAGCATATTCCAATGCGGCCTCTTCATCATGAATAGAACATGGTCCCACCACCACTAATAAACGATCATCACGCCCATGCAACACATCAGCAATCTGCTGGCGCGCATTGGCCACATGTTCGTAGAGGCCGTCATCAGCTGGCAATTCTTCAATCAGTAAATCCGGTGAGATAAGGGGTTTAATACGTTCAATACGCGTGTTAATTATGTTTTTCATAAAATGCTCCAAAAAATGTTTCTGTTTGTGGTGTGAAAATCAAAAATGTCAGATGCGAATAGATATGCCCTAAAGGGCAAAATAGAAAAAATAAGATGTGTACTGCGTTTGCTGAGTCATAGTGCTAATTTTACAGAAAATGCACAATGCGTCAACCCAACAGCAATTACAACAATAACTGTTATCCACCTTGCTTTCCTATTATATAGGTCTATAATTGCTCGTTCTACTGGGGGCGACCTGGCTTCGACGCGGGTTACAAAGTTTCTGGTGCATGTCGAGGATGTAGCTCACCTCGTAAATAATGCTGCAAACTTATAGTTGCAAATAACAGTGACTTCCGCGCTAGTAGCGCTGCTATCGCCGCCTAATAGGTAGTTGATAACAGCACTGCGTAGTCAGCCAAAACTGACATGCGTCCATTGCCCACACGCTGCTTGTAGCTGTGGTTCGTAATGGTAATACCTTACAAGCTCGCAAGGGCGGCATGCTTAGGGCCAAACTGCTAAAACTCACTAAGCTCGCTGTAGACTACCCTGCCCGTCGGGAGGTATACAGTTAACTCAAAGACGACGCTAAACATGTAGATCCATCGATGGCGAACAAGCGGACGCGGGTTCGATCCCCGCCGCCTCCACCACAAAAACAAAAAAGTCACCCTTGGGTGACTTTTTTGTTTTTAATGCTGCGCGGCGGGGATTGAATCCACGGCCGGAACGGACGCGGGGTGAGCCGGAAATTGAAAACGCACTGCGTTTTCCCGGGTGAGCTAAGAGCGAACGGCCAAACAGGGAGCAATGCGAGGATTACGTAGCATTGTGAGTTTGGACTGGGGCCAAAAAAGAATTCAGTATTGCGCCACGGATGGCTTCTATAAACTCACTTATGTTGTACACAAGGATGTGCTGGCCGGCAGATAGCGCCATGGATGACTACAAGTCCTCCGCACCTCTCACCCTTGACTCACCTAGAGATAGGCAAAAAATAGCCTCCACCACAAAAAGCAAAAATCACCCAAAGGGTTGTTTTTGCTTTTTAATTAGGACTTACACAAAGCACATAAAAAATATCAATAGGCTCACACTCTTAAACTGCGATATTTTATAAACTAGAGCCCTTGAATACAAAGGCGCAAAGATGAAAAAAAGAAGCTGATACCAGGTGGGGTGAGCGGTCTGGATTACTGCCAATATTTATTAAGTAGCCAGTCCAACAAGTTTTTGCTTTTCATCCATCCTCTTAATAACTCCACACGTTTTATTTACTCTGCCATCAACATCTATTTTCACACTATAGAATCTTCAAGCACCATTTTAACTGACTAACATTATTTTACACTTCCAAGCGGTAAAGCTGATAAACCAAGCTCCTTAAGAAACTTGTTGTGTTTGTTAGTTGCATCAACAATATCCTTTTCATAGGCAACCAACTCCGCATTTACAGCTTCTATATCGATCACATCTTCTGCTCTGGCGGTACTCACATAACGTGAAATATTCAGATTGAAATCATTTTTTTCGATCTCTTTAAACGAAACACGCCTGGCATATCGTTCCTCTTCTTTACGGTATTGATAAGTATCAATAATTTTTTCAATGTGACCTATTTCACCATTAGGCATTTCTTTCGTTTTTAATAAACGGTTTTGGCGTTTACCTTTTTCAAAGTGTTCACTGGCATTGATAAACAATACATCATCATATTTTTTACATTTCTTCAACACTAGAATACACACGGGAATACCGGTGGAGAAAAATAAATTAGCAGGTAAACCAATGACGGTATCAATGTTGTTATCTTTTAGTAATTTAGTCCGAATACGTGCTTCGGCTCCGCCGCGAAACAATACCCCATGGGGCAAGATAATAGCCATGGTGCCTTCATCACCCAGAAAATGAAATCCATGCAGTAAAAAAGCAAAGTCGGCAGCAGATTTAGGCGCAAGCCCGTAGCTTTTAAACCGAAAATCTTCGCTTAAGGCTTCGTTCGGTTTCCAACGGTAACTGAATGGCGGATTGGCGACAACAGCATCGCACTCCAGCTTTTTGGCGGGATTCATTTCATTGAGCATATCCCAATCGTTGAGCAGGGAATCACCGTGATGAATTTCAAACTCCGAATCTTTTACGCCGTGCAGTAACATATTCATACGTGCCAAGTTATAGGTGGTGATATTGTTTTCCTGACCGTAGATTTTACCAATACCGTGTGGGCCTAGTTGATTACGCACATTTAATAATAGCGAGCCAGATCCACAGGCTAAATCCAGTACTTTCTTGAGCTTTTTCTTTTTGCCTGTTGCCGGTTCTTGACTATCCAAGGTAACAATTCCTGAAAGAATGCTAGACAGTTGTTGCGGAGTATAAAACTCACCGGCTTTTTTACCGGAACCCGCAGCGAACTGACCGATAAGGTATTCATAAGCATCACCCAGCACATCACTATCACTAGAAAAATCAGCGATGCCCTTGGCAATTTCTTTAATAATGTCACTCAGCTTGGCATTACGGGCTTTGTAGTCTTTACCCAGCTTGTCAGAATTGAGATTAATTTCTGAAAATAAGCCCTGAAATTTATTTTCAAAAGACTCGTTTTCAATATACTTAAAACCTTCCTGCAAAGTCTTCAATAAATCATCGTCTTGGGTTCTGGCTAACTCGGCGATACTGTTCCATAGATATCCTGGTTGAATCACGTAATGCACCTTGCGGCGCATCTGCTTTTCAAACGCTGGAATATCCTTAGTATTTTGCTCATACCACATCGCTAAAGGTGTGCGTTTGTCATCATCTTCAAGTGTTGGGTAATCATGCCCTAGTTCTTTTTGGGCAGAGGTCTCAAAGTTACCTGATAGATAACGCAAAAACAAAAACGACAACATATAATCACGAAAGTCGTCGGCATCCATTGTACCGCGTAGTTGGTCGGCAATAGCCCAAAGTGTTTTACCCAGCCGGTTTAAATCTTGTTCAGTCATGTTTTTCGATATCCTTTTTCACCTTGTTGGGTGTGATGAGTTGATCAGTGATTTTAGTCAATTGCTCTAAATTATTACCTGAATTTTTTGCGTCAGTTGTTAAGCGTTGCTGCTGAAATTTATCGTATTCCTGTTCGGCTATCTGCTTTGCTATTTGATGTGATATTTTTCCGGCGTGATTAAGAATATCCCGATCATTTAACGTTAGAAAACCATCCAGTTTTGTCATCCAATCGTTCATGGTCATAGCAATGCGCCGCATAGCCTGACCCTCAGCAAACACCAAGTACTGCTCAACCAGATTGTTCAGTGCTTGCAGCTCCTTTTCATTAAGGTAGTGTTTAGCATTGACTACATCTTGCTTGCGCACTTTGACACCGCGCCAGTTGCTTAAGCCCATATTGGTCGTTTTGCTATTAGCTCGGTCATGAATAATTTCAGCCGCGGTTTGCCCAGTAATTGCCCAGTGTACTTTATTCTGTACAGTTTTAAAAAACTGAATACTGCTATCCAAGGTTGGATCATAATCCGTGCTTGTGGCGTAAATATCGGTGATTTTTTGGTAAAAACGCTTTTCACTGGTACGAATATCCTGAATACGGCGCGTTAGCTCTTCAAAGTAATCAAAAGGCTGATCCGGGTTTTTCAAGCGTTCATCATCGAGTACAAAGCCTTTCACTATATACTCACGTAAATGCTGAGTCGCCCATTGACGAAAACGGGTAGCGGTATGGCTTTGCACACGATAGCCCACGGAGATAATCGCATCCAGGCTGTAATGTTTTAACTGGCGTGTTACCTGGCGTGAGCCTTCCTGACGAACTACCGAGAAATCCTCGGTAGTTGAATGCTCATCCAACTCGCCTTCGGCATAGATGTTTTTCAGGTGCAGGCTGATATTGTCACCCGAGGTTTGAAACAGCCCTGCCATTAGGGCTTGCGTAAGCCATACAGTTTCGCCGACAAAGCGCACATCTAGCTTGGTTTGACCATCTTCACTTTGGTAGATAATAAATTGTGAGGAGTTTTTATCGGCCATTGAGTGCCTCATATTTTTGTGAGTATGTAGTAATTAAGCTATCAGTGGAAAATAATCCTCCTGTGATAATCCAAAGTCTGCTGCCTAATTTTTTTAAATCTTGTTCTTTCATATTTGGTTGGTTTCTTTTACTTGTTTGGGGAACAGTTCGGGATTGAATCGGTAATTGGTCATGAAGTCATTTAATATTCGATTAAAGTACTCTTTGTTCTCTTCTAGCATTTCCTTAGGTTCAAATAGGGAATAATTCCCATGACTTAATACATTGATCATACGAGTATGGACGATACCTTCTGGGTCATCATTATTTTGCTTGATACAAGCAGAAAAATTCTTAAAGCCATGAAAAGTTGCTGTTTTCTCAAGAATGTTACGTAACATATTGAAATGGTAGGTATATAATTTCCCTTTATCTGCCGCACGATGTAATTGTGCCAACAGAGAAACATGATGGAAGTGAGGTGTATCACCTGTTTCTTTCAATATGTATACTTCCTTTTTATCTAATTTACATAGGTAATATTTATTAGCCTTACGAATTTCATTCCACATTACATTATAAAAAAGGGTGTGATGAGATGACAACACAACTTTAATCCCATTCTCAATGTTGCTTAATAATTGGGCAAGGTGACTGGCAACTGCTATGGCATTATTATCGTCTAATGATGAGATAGGATCGTCAATATATATATATTTTACCCAGCTATAGGCTTCCTCTGGCTCTTTACTGTCGATGGCTAATTCAGCAATGGCTAGAAAAAAACACCAAATGAAAATACTTTCTTCACCACGAGAAATCTTAATGTCGTCAATAATTTTAGTTTTACCACGGGATATAACCTTACGGCTGAAATTTACCGACCAACTTTCTGTATTAATTCTAAAATCAAAGTCAGAGTACCGACTAAGGAATCGACGAATTCGGGTTTCCATTTCCAGCTCTTCAATACCAGCGAAGAATCGAGAATTTCCATTTAGCTTCAACACCCTTTGTGTATCGTTATCTAAATCATTATCCCAGACAAAAAGATCCTCGGTGAAAGCGTTGAAATACAAAGTATCTGCGCTACCCTCGCTTTTACCTTCATCCTTAAACATCATAGATAACCGGGTTTTACCTGTGCCATTGTTAGCAAAAATCAATACGAAATCTCTTTTTTCGAGATCAGTGCGCAATTTTTTAACAAGAGTATTTATTTTTTTATATGTGAAAACTTTAGGCTTATTACTCATCCGTTCATCTCATCTGTAGAGGGGAAAAGTTTCTGCATCAGACCTTTTTTATAGATTTTAAGTGATTCAATTTTTTCACTTTGCACGGTGATCAGCTCATCAATGACAGATAGACAATCGGCGATTTTTTGTTGTTCTTTCTTATCGGCAGGGTAACTAACTTTAACATTTAACATCCTTCCTAAGGATAGTCCTAAAATCTTTGCGCCTTGAGCTTCTTTTTTAATTTGAACGCGAATCCGATTTGACTTAAATAAATGCCCACTAAACCCAATTAATAGCTTTTCATCCTTTTGTCGAGCTAAGATCGTATGCAATCCAGACAATAGTTTTTCATTATTTAGGTTAATAATCTCGATACTCTTTCCGACATCATCCATATCCTCCGATGCATCAGCGAATATAAGATCACCCTCCATACAAAAGCATTCTGGCCTAATTTTTTCAAGAGATTCCGAAGAGTTTATAAATGGCACAGTCTCCTTTTTGATATCAAATAATGTGGAGAATTTTGTGTGTATGTCACCATAATGGATGTTTTTAACGGTGCCTTTTTCATAGTTTAATTTATCTCTAGAGTATGAGTTGGTTACTTTAAAATCGTACAATTTTTCTAATAGTTCATCATTCCACTCCCCACGAAACTCAGGAAAGCGGAGTTTGGGGAGGGTTTCGCCTTCGGCGGGGAATAGCTGTTGCATTAGGCTTTTTTTATGGGCTTTGAGTGCGTTGTGTTTTTGGGTGTGTGCGGTGATCAGGTTGTCGATGGATGAGAGGCAATCGGCGATTTTTTGTTGTTCTGAAATGGATGTTATTAGCATATTCATGTGCCGTAGATTGTCATTGTAGAGTCTGGCAATTGTATTATCGTCCGTTACCCACTTGATGCATCCATAGCAATAAAAGAGAAATTCGTTTTTCACCAAATCCTGATTATTATCAATCCAAACAATATTTGAGTCTTGAAAATATGCTTCTGCCCCATCGAATACAACCAGTCTACCTATAGTCCCAGACGCCGAAATTAAAATATCTCCTTTTTTAGGATATGAGTATTTGCTCTTATAATTTTCGTATGTCTCTCTATCAATATAGGCATCGGCCTGCTTTCCAAAAGTCCCTATTTTGTAAAAAGGCACATCACCATCAGGTCTAGTTTCATCTTTCAATATCCGTTTACACATAGATACCTTGCCAATACAGCCAAGCTCAATTCTTTCCCACTCCCCCGCATCCCGAAACTCAGGAAAGCGCAACTCAGGCACCAACGTCTTTCCTGTTAACTTATTCATAAGCTGTCAACCCAGAAATATCACGCCCCTGGGCGAGTTTATGCAGTAGCGGTATCAGGTCATCCATGAGTGCAAGTTCCTTTATTCGTCTTTCTTTCCAACCCAGCGCTAAGGGTTCTAATAAATCGGTGAGTAGTTCGCCGTCGAAGATCATGCGATCCATTATTGGGTCAACAAAGCTTTGCAGGGCTTCGCTTGTTAGCTGGTGTTTTTGTGCAATGGTGGCGAGTTCTTTGGCAGATTTTTGTGCTTTAAATTGTTCGTAGCCTTGACGAATCGCTTCTTGGTCTAGGATTTCACCTGCTTGTAGGCTGTTAATGTAATCTACAATATCCTCACGTTCATTCATCATGTTAGAACTGGAACAGATAAGATTGATGAGCTCTTGGCGGGTCATTTTTTGTTTACTGGGTTTATCATTGGTGGTGCTGGCAATGAGGCTCATGATGTAATCATAATCAATCACGCTTGAGGAAAATAATACTAATTCAAATTCTAATTGTTGAACAGGATTATCGGCATCGCCACCTTTGGCCTGTTGTGCTTTGAGGCGTTGTGCCGTTTCTAGGTACATGCCACGGAAGCCGTTCAGCTGGTCTTCGGGGAGCAGTGCCGCCACGCTATCGGCTTGCTCATCACTTAAATCGGTGTATTGATCGAGCTGGGTTTTTAGGCGTTGCACTTCTTTAAAGTGATTAATAAATTCACCACGTGCGGCATCACCTTTGAGGTTATTAACTTCATTTGGCGTGCAGGTGAGGCCTTGCGACGTCATGAACTGTTCCAGTTGGCTAACGGCGCCGTCTAATTGTTCAATGACTTCAGGCGCGGGGTCGACCAGCCAGATTTCTTTGGCGCGGTTTTTGTCTTGCCCAGAGAACCGTTGAATCGCTTCGTTAACGGCATCTTCCTGATACCGAAAATCTAAGATATTGCCATAGGGTTTTGTATCGTTCAGCACGCGATTGGTTCGCGAGAAAGCTTGAATTAAACCGTGATATTTAAGGTTTTTATCAACATACAGCGTGTTGAGGTATTTGGAATCAAAGCCGGTGAGCAGCATATCCACCACGATCAGGATGTCGATTTTATTTTTATGAGGGTAATCCGCATTGGTATATTTTTGGTCTTTAACGCGCTGCTGTACATCCTGATAGTACAGGTCGAATTCGTTAATCGTATGGTTGGTTTGATATTGAGTATTGTAGTCGGCTATGATGGCTTTGAGCGCGGCTTTTTTCTCTTCTGGTTTTTCTTCGTTATCCGCTTTTTCTTGTGGCAAATCATCTTGAAGTTGTTTTATATCGGCTACATTTTTTTCATTTGTCTGCTCGTTATCTTTAGCCAGTGCCTTTGGCGGTGGCGAAAAGACACAGGCAATGTTTAAGGGTTGATACGTTTCATTTTCGGCCTGTTTCTCGGCTTGTGCCTGCTTAAACAATTCGTAGTATTCAATAGCATTGTTAATGGAAGCCGTGGCTAGTACCGCATTAAAACGACGTTGGTTAGTGGCGGCGTTGTGTTTTTTCATAATCTCATTAACAACGGCTTCGGGTGTTGGTGGTTTGGTTTTGGGTTTTTTCTTTTCGCCTGCTGGCTGTTCACCAAAATAATCGATATGAAAGCGCAGCACATTGCGATCTTCAATAGCGTGAGTAATGGTGTAGGCGTGCAGTTGCTTTTGAAATGTGGATTCAGTGGTTGCATACGATGCTTGTGTGCCGTCTATTTTTTTGTAGGTCGCGTTCTCGTCAAAAATGGGGGTGCCGGTAAAGCCAAATAGTTGAGCCTTGGGAAAGAAATCTTTAATGGCTTTATGGTTATCGCCAAATTGTGAGCGGTGACATTCATCAAAAATAAACACCATGCGTTGGTTACGCAGTGGCTCTAGCCGTTCTTTATAGGTTTGCTTGCCTTTTTGTTTATGTTGTTGGCTGCGCTTGTTGTTTTCATCCAGTGCAAGGCCGAGTTTTTGAATGGTGGTGACGATGACTTTATCGGCTTTGTCTTCAGAGAGCATACGCCGCACCAGTGTTTCGGTGTTGGTGTTTTCTTCTACACAGCCTTCTTGAAATTTATTAAATTCTTCGCGGGTTTGGCGATCCAGATCTTTACGATCGACCACAAACAAGCATTTATCAATGTCTGGATTATCTTTAAGCAGGGTCGAGGCTTTAAATGAGGTCAGCGTTTTACCGCTACCCGTAGTATGCCAGATATAGCCATTGCCCCGATTTTGATGAATGCAATCAACAATGGCTTTAACCGCATAGATTTGATACGGGCGCATGACCATCAGCTTTTGCTCGCTGGCGACTAAAACCATGTAACGGCTGAGCATATGGCTTAGTGTGCATTTGGCAAGAAAATTGTCGGCAAAATCATCCAGGTGAGTGATTTTTGTATTGTCTTCACTGGCGAGTTGATAAATAGGTAGATAGCGTTCGTCGGCATTAAAGCTAAAATGTTGGTTCTGATTATTGGCAAAGTAAAGCGTGTCATTACAGTTGCTAACAATAAACAGTTGCATAAAGCACATGATGGTATTGGTATAACCGTTGCCAGGATCGTTTTTGTATTCAACAATTTGCTCCATGGCTCGTCGTGGTGAAAGGCCTAATGCTTTCAGTTCTATTTGCACCACAGGCACGCCATTGATGAGTAAAATCACATCATAACGATGATGCCTATTTTCAGTGTTGATGCATAATTGATTGATGACTTCAAATTCATTCTTACACCAGTCTACAATATTGACCAGTGTGTAGTACAACGGAGTACCGTCTTCGCGTTCAAAGTGATTTTGCTCACGCAAGGTTTTAGCCGCGGTGAATACATCCGCCGTGACGATTTCATCACGTAAACGAGCAAATTCTGAATCAGTTAGATGAACATGGTTAAGTGCCTCAAACTTCTCGCGGAAGTTTTTCTCTAGGGCGGCACGATCTTGAATATCTTTGCGATAAATATATTTGAGATCGGTTAGTTTCTCGATCAGCCTCTGTTCAATCTGCTTTTCTTTTGTCGTCATAACGTTCCTAATTGTGCTTTTAGTTTAACCATGAAATCTGTATATCTATCCCAAATGCATCAAATGCAGGATTGTGGGTATTTTCACTCTTGAATCTTTGTTGAATTTCACCTTTAACAGCACTCCCTGAGTATATTTAGTATCGCCTAGAACAACGTTACAAAGAATGAGAGTTTACAGTAAGCACCTTAAAATATACAGATTAGCGCCATGGCCTTGCTAAAACAGCTTAATATTTAACCAACAATAAGATCAGCAAAACAAAAATAGCTTTATTGCAAAGGACTACACCACAATCTAACGATCAACATTTCAACATTGATCTCCAATAAGTTACCTTAATACAGGATGTTTTTTATCGCTTATATCCCATTGATATCCATTAGGCGCATCATATTCTTCTGGACTACCTCTTTGTTCATTAAGAGGGCCCCACTGAAACTCATAGTTCTCAGCATCTGACATAAATGGAGAAGCAATCTCTTTCTTGAATTTTTGTCTATTAACTAGACCAGACCATTGCCTTTTTGCTGGATATTGATACTTATCTCCAGGTATACCATTACCTTTATTCCAATACTCAGCCACTGAAAAAAGATGTCCCATTTGTATAGCCCCTTGCCTTTCTTTACCTATTCTTGGATCTTTTGTATTAAGTCGCTTCCAGGTCCATTGCTTGTCCGTAACTTCGACATATACCTGCCAATGAGCATGATCTCTATATCGAGCTTTACCTGTTTTCACCCCATCATAAATCGCACGGCCCTTTTTTTCTGAGTTTTCTAAGAGTGTAATTGCCGTAGCATGCATACGCTTTGGATTCGCGACACTAATCCTCGGGGTTCCTCCGAATAAATACAATCGCCTATCCCACTCTTCAACTTCTAGCAACCCTTCACGTAGTGTTGAGAAATGAGTAAATCTTTGCGATGGCATGATTTTTTGAGGTTGTAACTTAGTTACATCGAAGACAGGATTTGTACAGATACTGCTTAATATAAATGATGTAAATGGATCATGTCCACCCGTGAAATTAATAATATTAGAAAATAAAAGTCCAGTTCTTTGACCTTCAAACAATAATTCCTGACTTGTTTTCAAGTGTATGCCTACAGTCTGTCCTTTTGAATTGATATATGGAGCACCGGAAAACCCGCCCTGCGTTATATTCTGAATCGTTAAGTTCAAAGGTGCATCATTATTTGCTAAATCATATTGTCCCATAGTTGCATATTTTGAAATAGTATCCTTATTACTCATTTGGCCTAAACATACTAGCCATTCATGATTTGCGGGAACATTAGAGCTAATTTTTAAAGGAGAAATAAACAAATCAATGGGTCGTTGTTTTTCTGAAACAACACGAAAAATAATGTAATCTTCTTCAATTAATGCACCATCCTCTAACAACTCTAATCGATATTGTGATCCCCATTTACCCTCTAAAAAACCAAGTTGATCCAATCTATATCCATTAACACTATGCCTAGCTGCCATAATTGTATTTTTTGCAATTACCACTGCTGTCGCAAGGAACCGATTACAGCCAAAAATTAATCCCACAGCATCCCTAGCCTGTTTAATTGTTTCAACTGGATGAAACTGCCCATAGCTTGTCGAGATAAATTGATGGATATAACGAAAAGGACGAACAATTAAATCATCAACGGGTATTTTATCGTTAATATAATGAGAAAAATTATTCACTGGGCTAGCTGACATTGCTGAAGAAGCACTACCGCTAGCCCCAGTTGTTTGAAATCCAGTTATATGACCAGAGCTAGAAGAAGCGCTTGATGCTGCCAGCGGCATCCCCCACTGAGAATCCCACAGAGGCACCTCTTCTAAAGAGGAGTCATCACTAAACTCCATCGGTTTACCCGTTTGATGATCCCATATTGGGGGATTTTTCGGATACATATTATATTCACCCCTTAGGTAATACATCGTTATGAAGTAGAGTTTATTTGCTACATTCGACTTTATAAAATAACATAGATTCTTTGTAGTTAAAATTAATTTTTGGCCTGAACCCTACCCCACCGAACTCCCTATATCAATAGGTATGTCCCAACCTCCAGCGATCCACCTTGCACAAGCTCCAACAACATGAAACAATCGTACCAATTTAATCGGGAAACCCCACTATGAAAAAGCTAATCCAACTAATCATCGCCATCCTATTCACTGTCACAACTAGTCCACTACGCTTCTCACCAACACCTTACTTTAAGATTGGCAATCTCTAGCCTCATCCCATGACATTCCCACCCTAGGTTCGCTGAAAAGCTCCGTGAGTCAATTGCATCTCCTCGTCCCGCGGCTTGACCGCGGGATCCAGCATATCGTTTAACGCATCATCATACTCTAGATTCCGCGGTCAAGCCGCGGAATGACGGCATTAAAAACCCAACGGTTTTTTTATATTCAATGCTACCCAGTGAGAATCCCCCTCAAAACATTTTTATCCGCTATACTCCCTACTCAACCAACCCCAGGAGCACCACATGACCACAGGCCTCATAGCCCTTATCGTTATTGCCGTTATCGTATTATTTTTCTTAGGCCTTACCTTCTTCATGGTCGAACAACAATCCGTCGCTTTAGTTGAAAGCTTTGGTAAATTTGCACGTGCCGCACGTCCTGGATTAAACATTAAAATCCCATTGGTTCAACGTGTCGCAGGTCGTGTCAGTTTACGTGTGCGTCAACTCGACATTCCCGTTGAAACCAAAACCAAAGATAACGTCTTTGTAAAAGTTGTCGTCTCCGTTCAATATTGCGCATTAGAAAGCAAAATTTTCGAGGCATTTTATAAACTCGAAAATCCTGAGCAACAAATCACTTCATTTATTTTTGACGTTGTCCGCGCACAAGTGCCTAAAATTATTTTAGATGATGTCTTCGAGAGAAAAGATGACGTTGCTAATGCTGTAAAAGAAGAGCTAACCGAAATGATGGACAGCTTTGGTTACGGTATTGTGAAAGCCTTAGTCACGGATATTGACCCCGATTCAAAAGTTAAAGCCGCCATGAATGAAATCAATGAAGCGCAACGTTTACGTGTTGCAGCCAATGAACGTGGTGAAGCGGAAAAGATTTTAAAAATTAAACAAGCCGAAGCCGATGCACGAAGCAAAGCTTTACAAGGTCAAGGTATTGCCGATCAACGTAGTGCTATCGTTAATGGTTTACGTGAATCTGTTGGTGAATTTCAAAAAAGCGTACCGGGTACTTCAGCGACTGACGTGATGAGCTTGGTGTTAATGACACAATATTTCGATACGTTAAAAGAAATTGGTGGTTCATCGAAGAGCAACACGATTTTAATCCCACATTCACCGGGGCATATGAATGATTTATCTGAACAATTGCGTAATGCGATTATCACAGGTAATCAAATCCCGACGCATAACACTGAAAAAGCATAACTCAACATTACCCTTCTCCCCGCCCGCGATACCCTCTGGGGCACAGGTGGGAGACAGGCCATAGGCCACAGATGAGGGGTGATTTAAAAGCGCTGGCGCTGGCGTTGCCATACCCATTTTCTCGTAAATTCGCTTTGCGAATTATATAGTCAGAAACCTAAAGAAAATATCAGACGTTTGAATCTGAAGTTAAAGGCTGCTTTGAACGCCACGTAAACCAACCTGACCTAGCAAGACATAAGGCGATGACAAACACAACAGAACTTAGTAATTCTGAATAGCCCCAAGCACGCATTGCAGAGGGAAAATCACGCGAAAAGCGATGAGGTGGCTCGTTAGGACTAAACACTAGCATCAATACGGTGATGGCAATTGTATAGCTCACTCCCTTGATAAAAAAGGGAATTGATTGCCACTCTTGCAAATCATCTGACTGCTCACTATGCTCCTCACCGCTAGCCGTTGAAGTAATATTAGCATAACCTTCTCTATGGCGCTGTAGGCCCCATTTAATACCTCGGTCAATTCCCATCGGGATATAACAGCCTACTGTCGAAACAAGTGTAACGGCAAAATCATGCCACGGCTGAGACACGCCGTAACGAGTCATTAACGCATCAAAACCAACATACGATTCACCAAACATTCCGGTAGTTGTTGCGGCTATAACAATTTCACGCACATTAGTGGCAACGCCCCTGCGCCTTAAAAAAAGTAAACGCTTAACCGCTTGGTACGCTGCAACAATAGCAGAGGCAACAAGCGTTCCCATGTATAGTCGTGCTGCTGGTCTGACGCGAGAATAATTAACGCCATTTGACCCATAGGTAAAGGCTGATTGTGCAACCACCTGATCAATTAATTGCTCTAAACACCGAAGCAGTAATGGCTGATTATTTGAGCATGTAGCTGCAATATAGCTAATTCTACTCCCAAGCCAACTTTGTTCATTAGCTGCAGCAACTACGTCCGGCTTTACAATTTTCATCAAATCAGTTGTAGGTTTATCTGTACTCATATCAAACTATCTTCTTATTATTATTTGTTCTTCCAAGCAACAAACAGTATGAGCGCCATCCGTTGATGTTACAACCTAAACTACCGTAATGAATGCATAAAAAAACGATACAACACAAAAGCGCTTAATTCTATGCATTTTAGCAATACTACGCTATATTTATACTAATTCATCTACAAGGAATGTAACCATGGCAAACCAACATACCCCCGTTCTCATCGTCGGCGCTGGCCCTACTGGTTTAATGGCAGCGGTGCTACTGCAACAGTTTAATATTCCCTTTCGTATTGTTGAACAACGTAGCGAACCGACAACAACGTCTAATGCTTTAGCGGTGCAAGCCAGAAGTTTAGAACTATGGCAGCGGGCAGGGTTAATTGATAGAGCCTTAGCACGCGGCCATGTGATGCATGGCATGCAGATGTTTGCAGGTGACATTCAACTAGCACAAGTTCGCTTTGACAACATCAATCTGGACACGCCCTACCCTTATGCGTTGGGTTTAGCGCAAGCGAATACCGAAGCATTAATGTTAGAGCACCTCGCCGAACACGACATTCATGTTGAGCGAAATATTCATGTTGATGACGTCGACACGACCACTCAACCCCAACGCGTGAACTATACCGAAAACTCAACAACACAAAAGACACTCAGCTGTGATTACATCATCGCAACAGACGGTTGCCATAGCACTTTGCGCAAACAACTACAGCTAGATTTCGCCGGCGCAATGATTCACGAAAAATTTATTATGATGGACGCAGAGCTAGAAACTGATTTTGTAAATGAATATGTAACCGTATTCCAACACAAAAAGGGGTTAGTCGCCCTATTCCCTTTTTCAGCAACAGTCACGCGTATTCTTGCAACGGTAACACACGAACCTAGCATGGTGGATCATTTTGAAAACCCACAACGAGAAGACTTTGAAAAAATCATTACTGAACGTTGCAACAACAGCATCCGCATTAAAAAGCCACTCTGGTTGTCACACTTTATGTCGCACCATCGCATTATTGAAAATTATCGCGTAGGCAATATTTTCTTCGGTGGCGATAGTGCTCATATTCATTCACCCGCTGGTGGGCAAGGCATGAATACGGGCATGCAAGATATGGAAAACTTAATTTGGAAGTTAGCGCTTGTTATTAACCAGCAAGCCGATGCTAGCTTACTCGACACCTACAATGCTGAACGTCGCCCAATTGCGCATGAAGTATTAAAACTCAGCACCAATATGACGCATGCAGGTACTTTGCGTAATCCTATTTTATGTTTTATCCGCAACAAACTAATGCCTTTACTACTCAAACAAGCTTTTGTTAAAGCGCCTATGGTCGGAAAAATCACTGAATTAGGCTTGCAATATAAAGGTGACTTAACCCCTTACTTTAGCTTTGCTAAGCATTGCGCGTTCAGCGGTAAACGATTAGCCAACCTAACCGTATATGATGATAAACAACAGGCAATAACCTTGCTTGAATTAATCAGCCCAACACAATTTACCCGCTTAGTGTTTGCAAATACGCACGAAGAGGCGCAAAAAATTATAGCGAATCATCCAGCCCCTGAATCCATACCATTGCAAACCGTTATACTGACACAGCAAGCACAGCCCGGTTGCTATCATGATAAACAAGGTATTGCCAAGGCAACCTATAAAACAGCTGTTTGTTATGTACGACCTGATAGCTATATAACTTAATGCGAATCATTCTTATTAAACCACTTACATCCAGCTAACACATAAGCACGTTGAAACAAGACCTATTCAGTACTATAATGCTCATACTTATATAGCACTGTTTAGGTACTCTATGTTACGCATCAGTAAACTCGCCGATTATGCCATTGTGGTGATGAATGAACTCGCCTCAACTGACGATGATTTATTGTCAGCCGCTGATATCTCGACAAATACAAAAATCCCCGAGCCTACGGTCGGAAAGATTTTAAAAGCGCTGGCGCGGGATGAACTGTTAACCTCCACTCGTGGTGCCAAAGGCGGTTACCAATTAGCGATGGACACCACGGCGATTAACTTAGTACAAATCATCTCGGCGATTGATGGTGAAATAGCCTTAACAGAATGTGATAAAGAAACCAGCGCCTGTAGCGTACAAGCCAGTTGCACGGTTAGCCACAATTGGCAACGCATCAGCCATGCGATTCGTGAAGCGTTGGCGGGTATTAGTTTGGCCGATATGAAACAACCCATCCCTGAATCAGTGATTCAATTTAAAATAAAAGACAAGTTGGTTAAAGCATCATGACAAATAACACACAACAATTTATCGACAAAGAATACGAAGCCGGTTTTGTCACCGACATCGAAACTGAAACGTTTCCACCCGGTTTGAATGAAGATGTCATCGCCGCTATTTCAAAGCGTAAAAATGAACCTGCATTTATGCTCGAATGGCGTTTAAAAGCTTACCGACATTGGCTAGACATGAAAGAACCGCATTGGGCACACTTAGAATATACGCCGATTGACTATCAAAGCATCAGTTATTATTCAGCACCCAAATCTGATGACGATCGCCCCAAAAGTTTAGATGAAATCGACCCCGAAATACTACGCACGTATGAAAAATTGGGCATCCCCTTATCCGAGCAAGAAGTGTTAGCGGGTGTGAGTAATCGCGTTGCTGTTGATGCTGTATTTGACAGTGTGTCAGTCGCCACAACCTTTCGGGCAACCTTAGCTGAAAAAGGTATTATCTTTTGCTCGATATCAGAAGCGTTGCAAGATCATCCCGATTTAGTCCGTGAATATTTAGGCAGTGTTGTGCCCTATTCTGATAACTACTATGCCACGTTAAATTCTGCTGTGTTCAGTGATGGTTCGTTTGTTTACATTCCAAAAGGTGTGCGTTGCCCAATGGAATTGTCAACTTACTTCCGTATTAACGCTATGAACACGGGGCAATTCGAACGCACGTTAATTATTGCCGACGAAGGCTCTTACGTGAGTTACCTTGAAGGGTGCACCGCGCCACAGCGAGATGAACATCAATTGCACGCAGCCGTTGTTGAGCTAGTTGCGTTAGGTGATGCTGAAATTAAATATTCTACGGTGCAAAATTGGTACCCAGGTAATAAAGAAGGCAAAGGTGGCATTTATAATTTCGTAACCAAACGTGGTGCTTGCCGAGGCAATAGCTCTAAGATCTCATGGACGCAAGTTGAAACGGGTTCTGCTATCACCTGGAAATATCCGAGTGTCATTTTACAAGGTGATAATTCTATCGGTGAATTTTATTCAGTTGCTGTGGTGAACAACCATCAAATGGCTGACACCGGTACTAAGATGTATCACATTGGCAAAAACACGAGTAGCACGATTATATCCAAAGGTATTTCTGCCGGTGTTGCACAAAATAGTTATCGCGGTTTGGTGAAAGTAATGAAAGGCGCAGACAATGCCCGTAATTATAGCCAATGTGATTCGATGTTGATTGGTGATAAATGTGGTGCGCATACTTTCCCGTACATGGAAGTGCAAAACAAAACCGCACAAATCGAGCATGAAGCGACTACGTCTAAAATTAGCGAAGATCAATTGTTCTATTGCAAACAACGCGGCTTATCGGAAGAAGATGCGATATCGATGATCGTGAATGGATTTTGCAAAGAAGTGATGAAGAATCTACCGATGGAATTTGCGGTAGAAGCGCAGAAGTTACTAGGGATTAGCTTAGAAAATAGCGTGGGATAAAATATAGCCCTTCTCCCCGCACGGGGCGAAGAGAAATAATAGGAAAGTAGAACATGATACTGAACATAAAAAACTTACATGCCAAAGTTGAAGACGGCGACAAAGCAATCCTCAAGGGTATTAACTTGCAAGTTAACCCAGGTGAAATCCATGCCGTTATGGGACCCAATGGCTCTGGTAAATCAACGTTATCCAATGTATTAGCCGGAAAACCTGGCTATGAAGTCACCGATGGCACAATGACCTTTAACGGTATCGATTTATCCCTCATGGATCCCGAAGAGCGCGCCCGTGAAGGCCTATTCCTCGCCTTCCAATACCCCGTTGAAATACCTGGCGTGACCAATATTTATTTATTAAAAGCATCCGTCAACGCAGCACGCATCCACCGTGGTGAAAAAGAAATGAATGCTGTCGAGTTCTTAAAGCTAGTACGTGAACAGTTAAAATTATTAAAAATGGACGAAAGCTTTTTACACCGAGACGTTAACGCCGGCTTCTCCGGTGGTGAAAAAAAACGTAATGAAATTTTACAAATGGCATTATTACAGCCCAAGCTAGCATTGCTTGATGAAACCGATTCCGGCCTCGACATTGATGCATTGAAAACAGTATCCGATGGCATTAATGCACTGCGCGATGAAAAGCGTGCCATTATTATGATCACACATTACCAACGTTTACTAAACTACGTACAACCGGATTTTGTTCACGTGCTCTATAAAGGACAAATCATTAAATCCGGCGATAAAGACTTAGCCTTATACCTAGAAGAAAATGGTTACGACGAATTGGTGGCACAACATGACAGTTGATGATTTCCTACAGCAATACCATAGTGCCGAACTGCCAGGCATCGATCAAGCTTGGCTACAAGATCTTCGTGCCCAAGGATTAAATGGCCTTGAAGAACATGGATTCCCAGCAGTAAAAGAAGAAAACTGGAAATACACCCGCGTTACCCCAATTTTAAAACCGGAATATCACTTAGCTAAACTTGTTGAAGTCAACCAAACACAAATACAGCAGCACATCGTCACTGACGGTAGTGTGTTGGTCTTCATCAATGGACACTACTCAGATAGTCATTCACAACTAAAAGCTGGTGATAACGTTTTAGTTGATAGCTTAGCTAATGCCATTGATACACATTATGAAGTCGTTAGCCGACATTTAGGTCAAGTTGCTAATATTGAAACGTCAGGCTTCGCCAGTTTAAATACTGCGATGATGCAAGATGGTGCTTTTATTCATATTGCAAAAGATGCTGTTGTGAAACGCCCTATCCAATTGATTTTTATTTCAACTGGTGCGGAACATATGATTAATCACACACGTAATTTGATATTAGCTGACACACATTCGCAAGCTGATATTTTCACGACCTACGTTAGTTTAGATGACAGCTTGTATTTCAATACTATCGTGAATGAAATTGTATTAGGCGATAATGCTCAATTAAAACTATATAAATCACAATTAGAAAGCCCAAATGCTTTCCATGTTAATTACACCTTCACCCAACAAGCGCGTGATTCACAGTTTTATCATTACAATATGGACTGCGGTTCGCAATTAACGCGTAATTGGCTAGAAACCCAATTGCAGCAACCCGGCGCATACTGCTCATTCAACGGCTTATATTTAATTAAAGATAAACAACACATCGATAACCATACGCGTATTGACCATCAAGCAGCCAACACTAACAGCCATGAATTTTACAAAGGCATTTTGAACGATAAAGGCCGTGGTGTATTCAATGGTCAAGTTATGATTAGGCCTGATGCGCAACTGGTGAATGCCGAGCAACAGAACCGTAATTTATTATTATCAACTGGCGCAGAGATTGATACGAAACCGGAATTAGAAATTTATGCTGATGATGTGAAGTGTTCGCACGGTGCGACCATTGGGCAATTAGATGAAGCGTCGATATTTTATTTACAATCACGCGGTATTTCACGTGATGAGGCTAAAGCTATATTAACCCATGGTTTTGGCTATGAAGTATTGGAAAACTTTGAGCATGAAGGCTTTCGTGAGCAATGTACTAAACATTTAGAAAGCTGGCTAGACTAACCCCTTCTCCCCGCGAGGGTATTGTTGAATAAATCAGATTTTATACAACTTTACAGCACGTCATCCCGCGG
>TARA_R110000868_G_scaffold11389_1_pt1 | contig 118915 bp, 99 predicted proteins | sample TARA_R110000868 | Tara Oceans TARA_R110000868 (sample SAMEA4397489) | marine metagenome | biome: Polar Biome; feature: [SRF] surface water layer (ENVO:00010504); material: water (ENVO:00002006), including particulate matter (ENVO:01000060) such as... | depth 5 m
GTGTATTGTTGTCCCCTTTTACTACTTTGTAAGAAACTCTTTTTGTCTCAGCCGAAACTTCGCTAAAAGAATGACCCATAAAACGTTTAATAGAAGCAATTGTTTTAGTAGGATTTGTTACCGCTTGTCTTTTTGCAGGATCTCCCACTTTAATCTCTCCACCTTCAACAAAAGCGATGATAGATGGTGTTGTTCTTTTTCCTTCTGCGTTAGGAATAACAACTGCTTCATTACCTTCCATTACAGAAACACAAGAGTTTGTCGTACCTAAATCAATTCCGATTATTTTACCCATTTTTATTTATATTTAATTATAATGTATACTTATTTTAATAACTCATGGTGCATAAGTCAATCACTATGCCAATACAACAGGGGCTAATAAATTGTCAGTTTTTGTTAAAATGGCGGAAAATAATCTGCCAAGATGACATTTTAGGCTGACTGTCATTGATAAAACAATAAAATTCGGTTGGCAGTTTCAATAGTACTATTCAGAAGCTATTCCTGCTCTCCGCTGTATCTTTATGTTCTTAAAGAAAGAACATAAAGGATGCCGCTGCTATCAGGGCTAGGGCATTTGTCGTTTCAATTCGCTATAACAATGGTGAAAATGTATTCCAATACATAAGCTATCTTGTTAGTCATTCAGGATTAAATATATTAATTTTAGAAACTTGCTCTTTCCCGTAAAAACGCGTTTCACAATCGAAACTTTAACCTCTTTCATTTCTACTACATAAAAAAGTTACCTAAATTTGGAGCTTACCCATTCCAGTTAAAGCAAACTACAAAAAACCCCAATAAATTAAAAAAATGGAAAAACCTACTATAGCATCAAGCAGCATTACTTTTTTAAAAAATCTAGAAAAGAACAACAACAGAGACTGGTTTTCCGAAAATAAAACACAATATACGACAGCACAAAGTAACATTGTTGCGTTTGCTGACCAACTCATAGTACTAATGAACGCTCATGATGCTATTGAAAATGTGTCTGGAAAGAAAAGTCTGTACCGTATTTATAACGATGTCCGTTTCAGTAAAGACAAAGCACCTTACAAACCTCGATTTGCGCTAGGTTTACAAAGAGCAACTAAGTTAAAAAGAGGGGGTTATTATTTAAACATACAACCTGGTAATAACTTTCTAGCGGGCGGGTTCTTTTCTCCTAATCCTGATGATCTTAAAAGAATAAGGAAAGATATTGAGCTAAATCCTACAGCGTGGCGCAAAATTTTAAACTCAAAGGAAATCAAAGATAATTTTGTGGAATTAGCAGGAAATAAAGTCCCAACTTCGCCAAGAGGTTTTTCTAAAGATCATGAAGCCATCGATTTAATTCGGTATAAACAATTTATCCTTAGACATGATTTTACAGATAAAGAGATAGTTGATCCCCAATTTATTTATAAGGTAAATGAATTATTTAAATCTGTACGACCCTTTTTTGACTACCTAAGTATTGTTCTTACAACTGATTTAAATGGAGAAACTAAAATCTAGAATAGTACGTAGGGTTCAAGTGCCTCAGCATTCATAAAAAAGTCAAGTAAATAGATGTAATCATTACATATTCTCTCTCCATAAGCTCCTTCTTATCGAGTCGTATCTAACAAATACGCTAATTAAACCTTTGCTGATTTGTAAATTTACGGTGTGAAAAAATCCAAAGCTACACCTATAAATGCCCAATTATAGTATTTTAAACTATATTTGAACTCTCAAAAAATAAAACAAAAAAACATGTTTACCCTAGAACAAATTAAACAAGCACATGATAAAGTCCAAACGGGTGCTGATTTTTCAAATTATATCCAAGACTTAATCAATTTGGGTGTAAAAGGATACGATACCCTACTCAACGATGGTAGCGTTGCCTATTATGGCAGCGATGACTACTCCGTGAGCACTGATAAAAAATATGACGTAATTAAGATTGCTTCAACTGCAAATAAAGAACGTTTTATAGAGTTTTTGGTAATGCATCAAGACGGACAAACTGATTATTTTACTTTTTGCCAACAGGCAGCCCAATCTGGAATTGCTAAATGGCGTGTGGACATCATCGAAATGACCTGTACTTATTTTGATCCAGCAGCTGATGCCATCTTGATCGAAAAAATCCCTACTTAGCCCTTCGCGCTCTATAAAGAGGGTTTTTCAATGGCGAGATTTCCATTCTTCTATTTCTTGTAATACATTAAAAGACAAAATATAAGCATAAAAAAAACGGGAATAAATCCCGTTTTTTTTTATTGTCTTTGTTAATCAACCTTTAAAACTTAAAGTTTAATCCCGCTGTAAATGTAGTTCCGCTAAATCCAAATTGATTTACTTCCCATGCATACTTAAAACGACCTCCTAAATCAGTAACAACATCTCCTTTTGGATCCAATTTGTCTGGATACACATTGAATAAATTGTTTACCATCACATTAGCAGATATAGTACTTGTAAATTTATAAGCAACTCCTAAATCTGTAATAACCTTTCCTGCGAAAGTTTGATCTTTAGAGATATCAGTAGCATGTTGCCATGTAACTTCACCAAAATAAGTGTTATTAAAAATGAAAGTTGTTTTTTTCAAATCATAGTTAGCTCCTAACAATACTTTTGTATTAGGTCTTGCACTTAGAATTCTACCTTGCTCCTTACGGTTAAAAATATCATATCCGTTAGCTTTCAAGATAGCGGGTGTAGCAATTTGTCCGTCAATTTTAGTATTAGCAATATTAGATGCTAAACTAAGTCCAAGTTTACCAGTTCCTATTTCTAAGTTTTTGTAATTCAAAACAACATCAACACCTTTAGTTATTGTATTAACTGCGTTGATAAAAAACTTCATACTAGTAATATCATTAGCAAGTAAAACCTGTTCAACCGGGTTTGTAGTTGTATCATCTCCGTCAAAGCCAACCTCTCCAGAAAACAACACACGGTCTTTTACCTTTATATGGTAGAAGTCAAGCGAAGCAGAAAAATTAGGACCTGATCTAAAAGTAATTCCTGTAGATATGTTTTGTGATTTCTCAGCATGCAATTGAGGAACACCTAATCCAATAACCGCTGGATCAACATTGTTAAAAGTTCCTTGGTTAGAAATTGTACCTCCAGAAACAAGAGTTTGAATATTACTCAAATAAATTTGGTGCAATGCTGGAGCTCTAAATCCTGTACTATACGACGCACGTATAGCAACATCATTATTAAGCTTGTAACGAGAGTTTACTTTCCAAGAGACATTATCCCCAAAATCAGAATAATTCTCATATCTGATAGATCCTCCTATTAAGAAAGCCTCTGTCATATCGTAATCTAAAGTAGTGTACACACCAAAGTTGTTACGATCTTTTTTTAATGCATTAGCAGGCTGTAATCCAGGGAATGACTGTGCGCCACCTCCTACATAAGATTCTTCCTGACCCGCTCTAGCTTCAAACTGTTCTTTTCTTAATTCTGTTCCAAAACCAAAAGTTACTTTATCAAAAGTTCTGCTAAAATCAGCATTACCTACTAACTGACTGAAAGTATAACCACCAACATTAAATTCAGTAGGACTATTAGCTCCCAAAGATACATTCAATGTATTACCCACTGTGTAATCTACCTTATTAGAACCAGCTGTTAAACTGAAATCTGCATTAAAACCAAACACAGTAGATTTTATCCCAATAGATCCTAAATTATCGAATACATCTGTATTAAATGTAGGTTGGAATCCATTATAAGTAGTCCCTGCATCGTGTAATAAATTATTTGGATCTGAAACCCAGTAAGGTGCTCTGTATAAAGCAAAACTAGTTCCTTTTCTAATATTTACATCTCCAAACGCATACAATGTTGTATTATCAGAAAGTGGGTATTCGGCATTCACTACTAAAGCTCCCATTTTAGAATCAGGTTGTCCAATAGTCATCCCTAAATCAGGATTTCTACTCAACCAGTCTCCCCATTGTGGATCGTTTGCAGCTACACCAAATAAATCATCTTTACCAGGCTTTGCTGCTCTGTTCGTTTTATTTTGATCTAAATAAGAAAGATTAAAATTTACAAAACCTTTATCAGCAATTTTAAATCCTGAATTTAAATCCGCTCCAAAATTGAAACCGTCTCCTTGAGAAGTTACTCCTGAAGTAAGACTAACTTCAGTAAAGTTAGTTTGTTTTTTAAGGATAATATTCACTACTCCTGCAATAGCATCTGAACCGTATTGAGATGAAGCTCCATCACGCAGTACTTCTACTCTTTCGATAGCAGAGAACGGAATACTTTTCATATCTGTTCCTACCTCTCCTTTACCTGGAGTATCGTTTATGTACACTAATGCACTTTGATTTTTTCTTTTTCCGTTTACCAAAACTAAGGTACGGCTTGGCCCTAATCCACGTAAATCTGCTGGGTCAAAATGCGCTGTTGCATCAGAAATAGCTTGAGTACTTGAATTAAATGAAGGGATTTTATAGGCTAACATTTTATCAAAAGTCACCTGTCCGCTTGATTTAAGATCTTCAGCGTACAACTTATCAATAGGCACAGCAGAGTTTAATACACTTCTCACTTTTGATCTGTTTCCTGTAACAACAACCTCATCTAAACTGTTATTAGGATCTAATTTGAAAATAATGGCAGCACTAGCACTAGTTACCTCAATACTTTTATTTTGAAATCCCACATATTTAGCGATTAAAGTAACCGGAAAACCTTTTACCTTAATTTCAAAATTACCGTTCCCGTCTGTGGTAACTCCAGAAGAAGTTACTTTATCGACAACATTAGCATAAGGCAAAGCTTGCCCATTCTCATCCATCACAACCCCTTTGATTGTTTGGGCATTCATAACTGCGGGGCCTATTATCATAAATAATATGCCTAATAAAAAATGGTTAAATTTCATAAATAGTTTTTTTTGTTTTTTTTATAAACTAGAGAACAAAGCTATCCATTTTTGTTAAAGAAACCCTAATGAAATGATATATTTATTTAAAAAATTAAAAATATCACATTTCGGCTTTTTTTTATATAAAACCCTTACAAACGTTGCTATTTTTCAAATTAAATAGTCCTTATAATTTTGCAGAATGGTATGTAAATTTCACGTTATTGGATTAAAAAGGCAATTAAGTTTAGTTCCTCCATTCTGCTCTATTTTTATATTCATAACAGAAGGATTCTAAATGATTCATCCTCATAATCTTGGGTTTAGTTTACGGCAAAAAAAAATCGCATAAAAAAATACTTTTTATGCGATAGTAAGTAGGATAGTTTAAATCAATCCGGATGAAGTAGCCGGCTAAACTTCCCTTATTATAAAAACTATTTAGTGTCTTTGATACATAGCGCATTTCGCTAAAAAAGAGAAAGCAATGTTTATTACCACGGAATAGGGTTGTAATCTTTTAAGAATTTTCCGCACCAATGCTTTCCTGTATTAATACCGTCAAACAAAGGGTCCATTACCCGTGCTGCACCATCCACAATATCTAAAGGGGGTTGAAAATCTTCAAGCTCTTGTTTCTTTTTTGCTAATTCTGCAGGATCTTCGTCGGTTACCCAACCCGTATCAACTGCATTCATGAAGATTCCGTCTTTTGCCAATTCCCCTGCGGCGGTGTGCGTAAGCATATTTAAAGCCGCTTTGGCCATATTAGTATGGGGATGACGAGCTTCTTTAAAAAAGCGATGAAACTTTCCTTCCATTGCCGAAACATTGATGATGTGTTTTTGTCCAGTATTGTCTTTCTTCATTATTTCCGAAAGGCGGTTACACAACACAAATGGCGCTACTGAATTCACCAGTTGCACTTCAATCATTTCTGTCGTTTCAATTTGTCCCAATCGCAAACGCCAACTATTCGTTTTTCTTAAATCTACTTGCTGTAAATCGGCATCCAACTCTCCTTCTGGGAACACTTCATTTGCTACAAGCGTATTGTCAAAACTATACGGAATCTGAGATAATTTGGCGGAAGCCCGTAAACCTATTCCAGGTTCCGGCCCATGCCAAGTAACCGGCATATTTTGATTAGAAGAAGCTCCTGTGGTCAATACTTTTAATTCCTGCAAACAATCGGTATGATCTAGTAATAAATCCTGTGCCTGCTTTGGTAACGCACTTATCGGTCTCTCTTCGTTTGCCATTAAATGGGTATAGAATCCAGCCGGTCGTCTCACCGTCTGTGCTGCATTATTGATAAGAATATCGAGACGCTCGTATTTTTGCTCAATAAAATTGCAAAAAATCTCTACACTAGGAATGTGTCGTAAATCCAATCCATGAATTTTCAAGTTGTGTCCCCAATCCATGAAATCGGGTTCTTTAGAAAAACGCAATGCTGAATCCACGGGGAAACGTGTCGTTGCAATAACGGTTGCTCCACCACGCAAAAGCATTAAGGTAATGTGATATCCTATTTTTAATCTGGAACCAGTTATAATCGCTATTTGTCCCTTTACATCCGCAGTTTGAAAACGTTTGGCATAATTAAAATCTCCACAATCAGTACACATTGTATCATAAAAGTGGTGCATTTTAGTAAATGGCGTTTTACATACGTAACAATTTCTGGGCGTTTCCAGTTCTACCTGTTCTTTGTTAGCAAGATCGTTATAAGCCAAAAGTTTTGGCGCAACAAATATACTTGCTTCCCTAGCATGACGAATTCCAGTTTCTTTACGGGCGGTTTTGTCTTGCTTTTCCTTTTTACGTTTGGCAACTAACCTTCCGTCTTTTTTACGTCGGGAAAGTTCGTCTCTATCTGGTCTAGAAAACATTCCAGCCGCTTTGATTAAAGCCGTCCTTTGGTCTTTCTCAATATCGAATATCTCGTCGGTATTCGAATTTAATTGTGCCAATATGGCGATGCATCTATCAATTTCATCTGAAGTTATTGCGGTCTTAGGCACTATTTCATCTTTCGTCATCATAAAAAACGGGGTCAATCTTGGCTAAAATACCAAGGGCGCAAATATAGTTTTAATATCTTTTCCGTACTCGCTTTTTTTATGATAGTACTAACAGCGCAAAAAGAGTATATAAATTGGTCAATTTTCCGAAATTATCTTCCTCCGACAAGGACAATTTTATATTATTAAAAAATTAAATAATACTGTTTAAATACAACAGTACTATTTTATAAAAACTCCCGTTTTTTCCTATATTTACGCTTACGGAACATTCGTTTGATCGAGCAGTAGCTGCATAGGTACCGAACACCATGTAATGGCAATAAAGTGACTTTCTATAACTATTTTCTACAAAAAACGGTTAAAAATCATCCCTTGCACTACATCTCGACGAAAGCGCCTCAACCTCAACTAATAAAAACAAGTTAAACTTTTAATTTAAAATTACAATGGCATCTTTTAGTAAACAATTATCCTTTCGTTGGTCAGATTTAGATCCTAATTTTCATGTGCGCCACAGCGCGTATTACGATTTTGGTGCTCAGCATCGTATCGAGATTCTGGAAAGTCTTGGCTTGACCATGAAAGTTTTACAAACCAATCATTTTGGTCCAATACTCTTTAGAGAAGAATGCGTTTTCAGAAAAGAAATCGGACTTTCGGACACCATATTTATGCATACTAAAATTTCTAAAATGAGACCCGATGCTTCCCGTTGGTCTATTGTGCATGAGTTTAAGAATGAAGAAGATAAATTGTGTGCTACAATAACTGTTGACGGTGCTTGGATGGATACAAAGCTTCGAAAAATAGCCAATCCAACTCCTGAAATAGCAATGGAAGCCATGAATAGGATTCCTAAAACAGAAGACTTTATTGCTCTTTAAATTATTGAGATTCCAAAACCTGCAAATTGTATTCTTAATTTAAGAATGGAATTAAACGGTTAAAAATAACAACAAAATGACTAATTATCAATGTTTTGCACTGATAATTAGTCATTTTTATTTATATTAGTTCAATTGTATAGAAATGACCTTAATCACTCATCCCCACAACTGATTAGAGTAATGAAACAAATTACTATAACCTTTAACACTGGCAAATGAAACGTAAAATTGGTATTGCATTATCAGGAGGTGGCGCTAGAGGTATTGCCCATTTAGGCATTCTAAAAGCGTTAGAAGAATTTGGAATTATACCCACTCATATTTCAGGAACTAGCGCAGGGGCAATTGCAGGTGCATTTTACGCTGCAGGCTATTCTATCCCTGAGATAGTAGCGATCTTAAAAAAGGGACAAATTTTTAATTTTTCTAATATTCTAATAAAGCGACAAGGGTTCTTTGCTATGAAAGGGTTTAATGACATCTATCGGGAATGCTTCCCAAATAATTCTTTTGAGGACCTCAACATACCCTTGTATGTTACCGCTACTGATATATTGAAAGGAGAACTTGTTTACTTTTCTTCAGGAAATTTATCTCAGGCGTTAATGGCTTCTTCTTGTATTCCTTTAATTTTCCAACCTGTAAGTTACAACGACAGTGTGTTTGTGGATGGTGGAGTACTTAATAATTTCCCCACTGAACCTTTAACCGGTCAATGTGATATTATCATAGGTAGTTATGTTAATTCAGTCAAGAAAGAGTTAGATCAAGTTCATATGAACAACATCGTTGACCGCTGTTTTCATTTGGCTATGAAAGGTTCTGTTCAAAGTAAAATAGACAGTTGCACTTTATACATCGAGCCACCAAACATGAGCCAATTTAGTCTTTTCAACCTAAAAAAATCGGATGAGATTTATGATTATGGTTATCAATATGCACTGACTTTCGAAAAACAAATAAAAGAACTAGACCTTGATATGTAGATGTCATAAAAATATTCAGCCTGCCTATATTGCTTTTTAGATTTCAAGGACAATTATTTTAAGGTTAATTATTACTGTTTATTTTTTTAATTTGTTTAACACTCAAAATTTTACTTTTATAAATTTAATGTGTAAATTTGAGTACTTCTCGAATTTAGTATTGCACATTTTGCGCAATTAAAATGCCTTTTATAGCAGTGCTTTTTTATTTTAAAAATTCAATTTCAATAATACTAACCTTAAAAAATAGTAACCATGGAAATAAACACTCAATTTGTACAAGCAGAAACAAAAAATACAGCAGATGCTTTAGTGTCCGAAAAATTAGAACAATTAGCTAGACACTATGATTGGATAATTCGAGCTGATGTTAAATTTAAAGAAGAAAAAGTCACTTATGGGAAAGGCAAGATATGCGAAGTTATGTTGAGCTGCCCTGGTCCGCGAATATTTGCCTCATCTAATGAAGATAGCTTTGAAGCTGCAGTTGCAGAAACTGTTAGAGATCTAGAAGTACAATTAAAAAAGCGTAAAAGTGAGATGCAAGAGCATTAAAAGAAATTAATAAATCCGGTAACTTGTTTTGGTATGTTGCTTTGTGATTTTTACCAAGTTTAAAATAGAGAACTACAATCATCAAAGGTTGTAGTTTTTTTATACTTTTATAATCGATTGTAATCAATACCCAAATATTTTACTAAAAAAAGAGAAGCACCCAGCTGAAATAACCTAAGCTTTACTTTGTTGAGTTTAAGATTAAATTCATTACTCTCAAATCATACTAATCACTTCTTTAAACCAATATGATTTTGGCTAACAAAACCTCCCAGCATATATTAAGTACATCGGCTAACCTACTCGGTTTTTGTCTGTTTGTAATCACCTCACTACACATGACTGATACCTCAAAAGACAGCCTTATCGATGAGTTCACCTCTATTGTTGCCTTAGCATTAACCATTTCGTCACTTTTGTCTTTTTTTTCGATACGAACGCAGAAATTAGAGAAAGAAATCCGGCTTGAAAAATTGGCTGATAATTTTTTCATTAGTTCCCTAGTTGGAATTTTTGCAATAATCTTATTTATCATTGTGATGTATTGGAATCAATAAAACTACTAATGTTGCTGAAGCGATGAAACAATTAAAATAAAATTACAAAACACCATAAAAAAAAGTCAATAGAAAACTATTAACTTTTTGATTTTTTTATTGGTTCTATTACTTTCTAGACCCTTCTTATTAAACTGACAACAAATAGCAGTACGACAGCTCCTAAAACAGCGGTAACTACACTTGCTACACTAAAACCTCCCACTACGGCACCGGAAATCCCTAGTTTTGCGCCAAGCCAGCCTCCTAAAAAACTACCTATTATGCCAACAATTATGTTGCCGATAATACCGAAACCGCCACCGCTAATAACTAGACCGGCTAACCATCCTGCAACTACCCCTAAAAGTAACCACACTAAAAGACTTTCTCCTGACATATTTAAATAATTTAAAATATTAAACAATTATTCTACTTCTACGTAACGTTAAAGTTACTTAAAAAAGGGTTTGATTTATAAATAGTATAAAAGTATCCTTGTCAATTACTTTATTATTAGCACCTAAAACACTAAAAAAGAGAGTAGTAAACGCTATTTTATAGTCATAAAAAAGCACTTCCTTTGACATCTATTCAAAAAATAGTCGTAAATTAGTAATCTACTAAAAATTAGCTCCAATCTGTTTTTCTACTTCCTACCGCTGTATTAGTGTTTAATTTATAAACTAATACTTTTTATTTGTTTAATCTTATAAATCAAATATCATGGATAAATTACTTTATGATCGTTTAGGAGGCTCCGCAGGAATAACTCAAATTGTAAACGAAGTTGTGCAGGCGCATATGAATAATCCTGCCATAAATGCACGGTTTCTTCCTCTTAAAGAACAACCAGAACATTTAGCATCAATCACGAAACACACTATTGAATTTTTTAGTGCTGGAAGTGGAGGCCCGGAAACCTACTCCGGAAAAGATATGCTTACTGCACATACCGGAATGAATATAAGCCGAGGAGAATTTACACATGTCATTGATGATATACTAGGAGTTTTGGAAAAAAAACAAATTGATGAAGAATCTAAAAAAGATGTCCTCGCAATTCTATGGTCCTTAAAAAGCTCCGTAGTCTCCCTATAATGCTATATGTTTACAAATTAAGCACTACCATATAAAAATAGCTTTATACAAAGTTGGTATTTACAACACTCAACAACTACTTAAAATTGTAAGCCCATCTATTAGTTATAAATGTAAATTATTTTCTTGTTTTCATATCGAAGAATTTTCACTTACCTTTAAGTACATTTTCTACTATGGATACATTCTATCATATACTTAAACTCAGTGCAGGTATTGGCCTATTTCTATTTGCAATGTATTTACTGGAGGAGTCTTTAAAAAATCTTTCTGGAAGGAGTTTCAAGCTCTTTTTACAACGCATTACCAAGAACAAGATTGGTGCAGTAACCGGTGGAGCTATCGTGACGGGTGTTCTTCAGAGTAGTTCTATGGTTTCTTTTATGGTGCTGGCTTTTGTGGGCGCAGGTGTATTTACCATGAGAAATGCGATGGCTATTATTCTAGGAGCTAATCTAGGAACGACACTTGACAGCTGGGTAGTCGCTACACTTGGATTTAAAATGGATATAGAAGTAGTTTCCTATCCCGCTGTTTGTGCTGGAGGTGTTCTTCTTATTTTGTTTGGAAGCCAAAAAACCTATAGATATATTTCCTATTTTCTTTTTGGATTTGGTTTGTTATTTATTGGGCTTTCCTTTATGAAAACATCCATGGAAGCTCAGGTAAAAGTTTTTGATTTTTCACAATATGCTTCGATGTCATTGGCCGTTTTTTTACTCATTGGTTTTATCATCACCGTATTGGTGCAATCCAGTTCGGTAACAATGGCACTTACACTGAGTGCGCTTCATGTTGGGGCTATCAGTCTTCCAATTGCTGCTGCTATAATATTAGGTTCGCAAACTGGAACCACCATTAAAATAATGCTAGGCGCTATCAATGGTAGCGCTTCAAAAAAGCGAATCGTATTAGGGAATTTCCTTTTCAATGTCTTTGTCACCCTTTTTGCTTACCTACTATTATCTCCTATTCTATTACTAATTACTGATGTTTTTAGTGTCAAAGACCCTCTCGTCGGTTTGGTTATTTTCTCTAGCATAATTAATCTAGGTTCCATTATCATCTTCTTACCCTTACTAGATAAATTTACTCATTTTCTAGAGCGTTTTTTCAAAGAGTCTGATAGATCTGTAACTGCTTTTATCGGGCATGCTACAACAGCGGAGCCCATGACAGCATTAGACTTATTTAAGAGGGAAACCAACTATTTCATACACAATTCTATGTTATTCAATTTAGAACTCTTTAAAATTGACACACGTTACATCAGTAAAAATTCTGACTATAAAAGTATTAACGAAAAGAATAATTTTTTCATTAATACAATAGAAGAAAAATATGATTTTCTGAAGCAGTTACAAGGCGAGCTACAGGTGTTTTATATAGAATTAAGGCCAAAATTACAATCAGAGGAATATTCAAATGTTAACCAATTAATTTCTGCGGTGCGCAGTTCTTTACACTCGGTAAAAAGTGTCAAGGATATTGGCACTAATATTACTAATCTCCGACATTCATCAAAAGATATCAAGTACAATTTTTTCATCCACCACAAACAAGAAACAGAAGCTTTGTACCGCCAGTTTAATGCCCTTATCACTCAAGAAATACCCGCTAGTTTTGAAAATCTACAAGATGTTTTTAATATCATAAAGAGCAATTATACTTCAGCACTCAACAATTTCTATACAGAAGCACAAAATGCAGCTTTAGAAAAAATTGACATTACCACGGTCATCAATTTCAACAGAGAACTATTTACCTCTAACAAAGCGATGTTGATGTCCGTAAAAGATTTTTTATTAAAAGAAAAACAAGCTCAGGAATTCAATGAAGTTCCTGTCTATAAAACGTAGGAAAGTAGAGGCTTAGTGCCATCCTTTTCAATCGTTTTGAACTAGCGAAAAAAACCTACAAAAGGAAAAATGCATTTGCTATGATTCAAATCCAATAATTTTATAATATAAACTTACTTTTTTATAAAAGAGTGCGGATATAAATTTTCATCTTTGTAGTTAATTCAATTTTGAATTATGGCAGATATTGAGTTTTTTGATAAAAAATAGCACCATTTGAAAGAATATTTAAAAAAAGGTTTAAAAATTTTCCAGTGGACAGTAGGAACAATCATCGTATTATTCCTGTTGCTGCTAGTGCTTATCCAAATCCCATACGTGCAAAATTTTGCAAAGGATAAAGCAGTAGTTTACATTCAAAATAAAATCAAAACTAAGGTTACTATAGCTAAAATCGACATTGGCTTTCCAAAAAAAGTAATACTGGAGGGTGTATATTTTGAAGGTCAAAAAAAGGACACACTATTAAGTGCTCATACCCTCGCCGTTGACATTAGCATGTTTCAATTGATCAATAATAAAATTGAAATCAACTCAATCGATTTTCAGGGAATAACGGTAAATATCAATAGGGATTCTACCTCCGTATTTAACTTTGACTACATCATAAACGCGTTCTCATCCCCAGACAACCAAGATCCAGACACAACTCCGATGACATTTTCACTGGAAAAAATTAATCTGGATACAATAAACCTAAAATATACAGATGCCTTTTCAAAAAATGATCTGTATATCAAACTACAGCATTTAGAAACCCGCATCAAAACTTTTGATCTAGAGGAGATGGACTTTGAAGTGCCCAAAATTAAGATTAAAGGACTGAACCTTAAATTCAAACAAGGTATAACACAAACAACGACTCAGGTTGATAATGCTCCTCAAAGCACGTACAAACTTCTATTAGGCGAAATTGATCTTTCTAAAATTGCGGTCGATTATCAGGACGATGCCAGTAAATTAAACGCTACTATCTCATTAAAAAAGGGACTAGTTAAGTTTGATAAAACCGATTTTTACAACCATTTTTTCCTTATTGATGTCCTCAATTTATCAGATGCAAATGGAAAAGTTGCCTTTGGTAAATCAGAAAAAAAACTCGTAAAAAAAGAATCGGCCGAAACTGCGAGCAGGGATTGGGATTTTAAAGTCAGGGAATCCAATATCAAAAGGGTTGACTTCAACTATGACAATAACAATATTGCTGCGATACCAAGAGGATTTGATTACAACCATTTAAAATTACAATCACTGAGCATAGATGCCCAGGACATCCACTACAGTTCTGTTAGCACCTCCGGGAAAATAAGTGCCTTTAAAGCAAAAGAACAGAGCGGTCTAGACGTTCAGTCTTTTAATGCGGATTTTTTCTATGGAAAAACGAATTCATTTCTTAAAAATTTATATTTAAAAACGCCTCAAACTTTAGTAAAAGACGAAATCCTTATCGGTTATCCATCTATTGCAGCTATTAGCGATAATTTAGAAGAATTAAGTATTAATGCCACTTTGAAAAAAAGTAGCCTAGGATTTAAAGACATTTTACTTTTTGTTCCTAGTTTAGCCAATACAGTACCTTTTAAGGACAATCCAAATGCAATACTTCAGGTAAATAGCAAGGTGTTTGGTAAGTTAGGAGCAATTGAAATTCCGAGTTTAGAAATTAGCGGCATAGGTAATACAAAAATTGTGGGTAGCGGAACCATAACTGGTTTGCCTGATACTCAAAAAGCTTATTTTGATTTGGACATAAAAGAATTTGCATCTACCGCAAAGGATTTTAATGCGTTCCTTCCAAAAGAAACTATTCCGAATTCAATTAGTTTACCTGCAGCATTTACTGCCATTGGAACTTTTAAAGGAACACTCAATAATTTCGCTACTAATTTGGTATCGGAAAGTAGTTTTGGTCCAGCCAAAATCAACGCCTTATTTGACCAAAGAATAAAAAACAAAGAAAAATACGATGTCAAAACAGAACTCGAAAATTTTGATTTAGGAAAGCTGATCAAAAATAATTCAATTGGAAAATTAAGTTTAAATGCAACTTTAAAAGGAATTGGATTAGATCCAAAAACAGCTGATGCTTCTATAAAAGGAACCATAGGGAAAATCAATTATAATAAATACAACTATACTAATCTCGATCTTAAGGGAACGATTAACAACGGTCTGTTTCAAGCCATTGCCGATAGTAACGATCCTAATTTAACGTTTGACTTAGTGAGCAGCGGAAGTTTTAAAGACAAATACCCTACTGGAAAAATAAAGTTAAATGTCGATGTTGCCGACCTCGAGAAACTTAATCTACATGCTGGACCTATGAAGATACGAGGTGTGTTAGACGCAGATATTCAGTCTGTTGATCTCGATTATCTTAACGGGAAATTTAACATCGTTAATCTAACTATTGCCGATGAAAAAGAGCAGTTTGTGATGGATTCTATTACTATGATCGTGACTTCTGCAGCAGACAAAAATGAGCTGCTGTTTAAATCCCAATTTTTAAATGCGGAAGTAGAAGGAAAATACAAATTGTCAACTATAGCAGATGCTTTATCAAATTCAATAGCGAATTATTACAATCCAAGTCAGTCTAGCAAACCAGGTACTGCTGAAAAGCAACAACTGAAATTTAAAGTTGGAATTTCAGACAGTCCTATTTTTGTGAAGTTTATTCCAGAACTAAAAAGTCTTGAGCCTATTACCATAACCGGAAGATACAATACGGTTAATGATTCTATAATCTTGAATGGTGCTATTCCTAAATTAGTCTATGGTGGTAATACAATAACAAATGGAGTTCTAAATATAGACACAAAAGACAATGCTTTAGTTTACAATCTTGTGGTTGATGATATTCAAAACAGCCAATTCCAATTGCCTTACACTTCTATTTCTGGGAAAGTGCAAGACAATACCGCCAACTATACCTTGCAATTAAAAGATTTAAAGGACAAAGAAAGATACCTAATCTCAGGAACGCTAAAAGCATCGGCGGGAAATAACGAACTTTGGCTTGACCCGAAAAATCTACTACTCAATTATGAGTCTTGGAAAATGGATTCTAATAACGTCGTACGTTTTGGAGATAAAGGAATCTATGCTAATAACTTTGAGTTAAGCAAAGCGCAAAGCAGTATCAGCATACAATCACAGTCTGAACAAGCAAATTCCCCTTTGGCAATTGACTTCAAAGATTTTAAAATAGAGACCATCAGCAATATTGCAGTAAAAGGAGATATCGAAATAAGTGGAAACATCAATGGTAATGCAATCGTTAAGAACCTGAATCAATCCCCTATTTTTACTTCTGATTTGATTGTAGATAATTTTTCATTCAAGAAAGACACCGTTGGTACCGTTACCATACATATTGACAACAAAGTGGCTAACACCTACAATACCAGAGTTTCTCTCACCGGACAAGACAATCTTGTCGATTTAAATGGAACTTACAAAATAGCTGACGGAAATTTAGATATGAATTTGGATATTTCAAGATTAAATCTAAAAAGTATCCAGGGTTTCACATTGGATAACTTAAAAGAAAGTACTGGTTTTTTTAGCGGGAATTTTAAAATCTCAGGTAATGTAGACCAGCCAAAAGTTGTTGGTGATTTACTTTTCAATGACATTGGATTCAAAGTAACCCAGCTCAATTCTACCTTTAAATCCCTAAATGATAAAATTGTATTCACCGGTAATACTATCACTTTCAATCATTTTATCATAAAAGATGAAAAAGACAATGATTTAGACATCAACGGAAAAATCAATACTCAAAACATCAGCAATATTGGTTATGATTTAACGCTGGATGCAGTAAATTTTAAAGCCATCAATTCGCAGGAAAAAGACAATGATTTATATTATGGCGAAATGTATCTTGACAATCATTTAAGAATTGGCGGTACTTTTAACAACCCTGTCGTAGACGGGAATATCAAAGTAAACAAAGACACTAAGTTCACGATTGTAATGCCACAGTCTGATCCTTCTATAGCAGATCGAGAAGGTATTGTTGAATTTATCGACCAAGACAATCCACCGATGATTCAAACGAAGCTACGAGCAGATGAAGCATTAAGTAATCTAGAAATTACAGGCATCAATGCGTCTGTAAATATTGAAGTGGATAAGGACGCTGAATTATCAATTGTCATTGATAAAGCCAATGGTGATTTTTTAAAGTTAAAAGGCGAAGCCCAATTAACTGGTGGTGTGGATGCATCTGGAAAAACAACTTTAACCGGAAGGTATGAATTGAAAGAAGGAGCTTATGAAATGAATTTCAATTTGATCAAACGCAAATTTGACATCAAAAGCGGAAGTTATATTCTATGGACCGGTGAGCCAACGGCTGCTGATATCAATATCACAGCAATATATAAAAACGAAGCTGCACCGATTGATCTTGTGGGCGACCAGCTATCCAATGTGACGGCTTATGTGAGAAACACTTACAAACAAAAAATTCCTTTTGAAACGGAATTGAAAATGAAAGGTGAACTGATGAAGCCTAGTATTTCTTTTGATATCATCTTACCGGAAGGAAACAATAGTGTTTCTACAGAAATTATCAACACCACCCAAGCTAAACTGACTCAATTGCGTCAGCAGCCAGATGAGTCGAACAAACAAGTGTTTGCTCTACTCCTACTGAACCGTTTTATAGGTGAAAATCCTTTCGCCAGCGAATCTGGAGGAACTACGGTTTCGTCTCTAGCCAGAGAAAGTGCCAGTAAAATCCTGTCGCAACAACTTAATAATTTGGCAGGTGATTTAATAAGCGGTGTCGAGCTGAATTTTGATTTAGCTTCCTCGCAGGATTATACCACGGGCCAACTAGAAAATAAAACCGATTTAAATGTTGGAATTTCTAAAAAACTACTGAATGACCGATTGAAGGTTACCGTAGGAAGCAGCTTTGGCCTAGAAGGACCACAACAACAAAACCAAGACACTAACACTATAGCTGGTGACGTTACCATAGAATATCAACTCTCTAAGGATGGAAGATATAAATTAAAGGCGTATCGCATCAACAAATACCAAGTGGCGCTTCAAGGCCAGGTAGTTGAAACCGGAGTTGCGTTTGTAATTACTTTAGATTACAATGAATTTAAAGAGTTATTTCAAAAAGTCAAAGCGGAAAAGAAGAAAAACAAAGTCAAATAAAGAACATTTCAAACAGCAAGTCTGATGAATAAGAACTCCATACTATATCTCCTTTTTGTACTATTGTTTGCTGGAGCCTGCAGTGGTACAAAAAATCTACCCGAAGGCGAGCTCTTGTATACGGGTGCCAAAGTAAAAGTGGAAGGGGATGCAACTCCAAAAAAAGAACGCAAAGCATTAAAAGCAGAATTTGAAGCGATTGTAAGACCAAAACCCAACTCTTCTTTTTTGGGCTTTAGACCCAAATTATTTATTTATAAAATTGCCGGTACTCCTAAGAAGCAAAAAGGATTTCGTTACTGGCTAAAAACTAAAGTCGGAGAAGCGCCAGTCTATTACAGTAAAGTAGATTTGGAATACAACAAATTAGTTTTACAAAACCATTCAGAAAACAACGGCTACTTCAACACCAGAACCGCGGCTGATTCCACTCGTCATGGCAAAAAAGCAGAAGCTAACTATACCGTAATCCCTAAAAGGCAATACCGTATTAGAGAAATTAAATTTCCACAAGATTCGACTATCCTTTCTACCGCCGTACGCGACACTAAAGACAGAACCTTGTTAAAAAAAGACGAAGGCTACAGTCTTATTACCATTAAAGAAGAACGCTTGCGCATTGATGCACGGCTTAAGGAAAAAGGATTCTACTACTTCAACCCAGACTACCTAAAAGTTCAGGTAGACAGCACGGTTGCAGACCATCAGGTCGATTTAATTGTCAAAGTAAAAGAGGAAACTCCTGAACTGTCGCAAACGCAATACCGAATAAACGATATCATCGTATATCCTAATTACTCCATAAATGCAGATAGTCTCGTCACCGCTACGGATACGTTCGTAAAGCACAACGACATGACGATTATCGATAATGAAAATTTGTTTAAACCTAGAATTTTTGATCGTACTTTATATTTCAAAAAAGATGATTTATACAACCGTACTAATCATAATCTATCCCTAAACCGATTAGTCAATTTAGGAACATTTAAGTTTGTGAAAAATGAATTTAAAGTGGCTGATACCATCGGCAATTATCTCGATGCGTATTATTACCTCACCCCACTACCCAAAAAATCCATTCGTGTAGAAGTATTGGCCAAAACCAATTCGGGTAATTATACGGGTACAGAGCTCAATGTAAACTGGAGCAATAGAAATGTATTCAAAGGTGCTGAATTACTTACTATCTCAGCCTTTGGTGGGTTGGAAGTACAAGTTTCAGGTGTAAATAACGGTTTTAATGTTTACCGTTTTGGTACAGAAGCAAATTTAGTTTGGCCCCGACTCATAACACCATTTCATTTTGAGTCCTCTGGTGGTTTTGTCCCAAAGACCAAAGCTACATTAGGTTATGAGTTCCAAAACAGAACCAAGCTGTATTCACTACAAACATTCAAAGGGTCATTTGGCTATTTATGGAAAGAAAATGAACGCAAAGAACATCAGTTCAATATTACTGAAATTACGTACGCCAGTCCGCAAAATGTGACGCCTTTATACCAAGAACAAATAAATGCTAATCCCTCACTTGGAAAAGTAATCGAAAAGCAATTGATTTTTGGCCCTACCTATTCCTATACGTATACAAACACCATGGAAAAAAGAAGGATACACTCTTTCTATTATAAGGCAGGTTTAGACTTAGCAGGAAATATTGCCGGATTAGCGACCGGAGCAAATTTGGAAAAAGGAGATACTATAAAAGTTTTTAGTGTGCCTTTCAGCCAATTTGTAAAAGTAGAGAATGAGTTTAGACACTATTTAAAATTGGGTGGCGAAAGACAATTGGCCAGTAGAATTATTGCTGGTGCTGGATTCGCTTATGGGAATTCGAATGAAATGCCATTTATAAAACAGTTTTTTAACGGCGGAACTAATAGTATCAGGGCTTTTCGTGCACGATCTATAGGTCCTGGAAGCTTTAATGGCACAACGACTACCAATACGTTTCTTGCAGATCAATCTGGAGATTTAAAACTAGAATTCAGTACAGAATACCGAGCTAAAATTTATGATATTGTAAAAGGTGCCTTGTTTGTAGATGCTGGAAACATCTGGTTGCTAAAAGACAATCCTGATAAACCTGGAGCGAAGTTCTCTAAAGATTTCTTAAAAGAGTTTGCAGTAGGTGTGGGTGCTGGATTGCGTTTTGACTTCTCTTTTCTGGTACTTAGAACAGATCTCGCTTTTCCTATCCGCAAACCATATTTACCGGAAGGCAACCGTTGGGTATTGGATCAAGTGAATTTTGGAAATAGTTCGTGGCGAAATGAAAATCTAGTTTTTAATCTAGCTATTGGATATCCTTTTTAGAAGTTTATAAATGTAATTCAATCTAAATCCCTACTCCTATTTTGGACTCGAAACAGAGAGTCACTGTGTATAAGGGAATTATAATTTATATAACAATTACAATCCTACTTTTCATTGCAGAATAATTAAATTATAATGCTAAATGCTATCATATAACTAACATTAGTTGCCTTTTGGACTAAATCATTGCTAATTTCGGTTATATTTGTGGCATAAACTACTCTATTTATGGAAGAATGTATCTCTGTCTTTGACATGTTAAAAATTGGCGTTGGCCCATCTAGTTCCCATACCCTTGGACCATGGCGTGCAGGAGAACGCTTTCTCGAAGAACTGAGAAAGAAAAACCTGATTCAGTCTGTTGTAAGAGTAAAAACAGATCTATACGGCTCCCTTTCCTTAACAGGAATAGGCCATGCTACTGATTTAGCAGTTATGCTCGGATTGAGCGGTCAGGATCCAGAATACATTCCAGTAGAAAATATTGATGGCATTATAAAGACTATCAAAGAGGAAAACCAAATCCATTTAGGAAATGAGTTCCTAGTTCCATTCTCCTTTTCACAAGATATCGTTTTCAACAAAAAATTTCTTCCTTTTCATTCTAACGGAATGAGATTTACCGCTTTTCTAGCAAATGGAAAAAAACATATTGCTACCTTCTACTCCATCGGTGGTGGATTTGTGGTTAAAGAAGAACGATTGAATGCCAAAAAGAAAATCGAAATAAAATGCGCTTTCCCATTTGCTATAGATAAAGCAGTCGACGTTTTAGCCTACTGTAAATCCGAAAACAAGAAGATCTCTGAAATCGTTTACGAAAATGAGAAATCCATGCGTACCCCAGAAGTAATAGACCATGAGTTAATGCGCATCTGGAACACCATGCTAGAATGTATGTACATTGGTTGCCATACAGAAGGAATCCTTCCTGGTGGACTGAATGTTCGTCGTAGGGCTTTTGACATGCATCAAAATTTAATTGGACTATCAAATTACAGCGACCCACAAACGTGGCTCGAACAAATAAGACTAACCGAAGTAAAATTTCGCCAAATCCTGAAATGGGTAAGCTGTTTTGCCTTGGCCGTAAATGAAGTTAATGCCGCTTTGGGACGAATTGTAACCGCACCTACTAATGGTAGCGCCGGAGTAATTCCATCCGTGTTAATGTATTATTTAGTGATTGAAAACCATCAAGCAGGCGAAAAGGAGATCAAGCAATTCTTGCTAGTTGCAGGCGAAATAGGAAGTATTTTCAAAAAAGGATCAACGATATCAGCCGCAATGGGTGGTTGTCAAGCAGAAATAGGCGTTTCGTCTTCGATGGCTGCAGCAGCACTGTGTGAGTTGATGGGCGGAACTCCAGAACAGGTTTTAATGGCTGCTGAGATTGCCATGGAACATCACCTGGGATTGACCTGTGACCCTATTGGTGGCCTGGTGCAAATTCCTTGTATCGAACGCAATACTATGGGCGCAATAAAAGCCATCCATGCTGCTGAACTAGCGCTGGAGACTGATCCTAAGAACGCTAAAGTACCTTTGGACAAAGTAGTAGATACAATGTGGCAAACGGCAAAGGACATGAACAACAAATACAAAGAAACTTCTGAGGGCGGACTCGCCGTAGCGGTGAACATGTCTGATTGCTAATACTGGAATTACTCAGTTGATCCTCAATCTAAAATCAACAAACTTTACTCTAAAATCTTAAATCATAAGTGCGTATCCCCGCTAAAACGTGACGATAACTATCGTGACGATTCAGCGGGGTCGGGCTATTTATTACAATCTTTTTTTAAATTTCGCTCCCGCTCCATAAAAAAAAGGATTTCCACTTCAAATCACAATTTCTGATACTGGTAAAGGAATAACTGAAAAGTATTTTTGTAAATAGTAATAGGCAACACAGACAGTCGTTTCAAGCCATTTGTAATTTTGTGGTGGCTATAAATAGTGATTTTCATAACTTCGTTTTTTCTACAACGGAAAACTCATGGTTTCATAACACTGGAAAATGCAAGGACGCTGTGCATACTTTATAACTCGGAATTTATAGATACTGACAAAAACTTAATCAAAATATGAAAGTAAAAAATACAACAATTACAAAAGGGTTTATTATTTCTGGATTAATGAACGCATCAGTTTTAATTTTCTCGAGGCTATTTACTAATTCAACAATTCCCGAATCTGACCCAAACGTAATGTCTAATTTTGGCTTATTAATGATTCTTATTTGGGGATTAGCGTATATTTCTGTTGCAAAAAGTTATGATAAAGTAAAATGGCTTATTGGAATATTTGCCATTGAAAAATTCATTTATGGATGTGTTTGGATAAATTGGATCCTAAATAATACTATTTCTGAGGTTTATGAAAAAGACCTAATGGCTGGAGTATTTTACTCAATTTACGGAATCAATGATTGGGTGTTTTTTATCTTCTTTATATTAGTCTTTTTAAGACTATCTAAATTAAAAGATAATGGTTAGGCAAAGCCCACAACAGCAATCTATTTGACCAAACACAATCATAAGTATGAAAGAAATCGACAAAATAGCATTTATTGAAATCCAAAAAGGGAAAATATTAAGTACAAAATCCAAAGGAAAAACTAAATATTACATTCCTGGAGGAAAGCGTGAAAATGGAGAAAGTGACGAGCAAACGCTGATAAGAGAAATAGCAGAGGAATTAAGCGTTGCTATAATCCCAAATACGGCTAAATATATAGGAACATTTTCAGCACAATCTGACGGAGAAAAAGAAGGAATAAATGTGATTATGACGTGTTACAAAGCAAAATATTCTGGGACTTTAAAAGCAAATAGCGAAATTGAAGAAATTAAATGGCTGAATTATAACGACCTTGATATCATTTCTGAAGTTGATAAAAAAATCTTCTCTTTTCTAAATGAAAAGGGAGAGCTGAAATAAAACAGGCATTTTAATAACAGTTATAAGCTATTTATTGTTTTGTGGTAAACAATAAATTTTTTGGATACGAGAATTTTCATATTATCGATGGTTCCATGATTTCAGCAAATCTAGGAGTCAATTAATCCTTATCAATAACTGCCATTGCAGAGCGAGCTACGAATCAAATTCCTGCTAAAACAACTTTCGAAGATTAAAACAAATACTATATGTCAATGAAATACTTATCTAAAAGTTTAAAAATTATTTTAAGCTGTGCTGCACTAATTACAATAGGTATTATAATTTTCTTTGGACATCGAGACATTCCATTGAATGAACTAAGAGCAAAGTACACCAATACGGCTTCTTCTTTCGTTTCAGTGGACGGAATGGATGTTCATTTTCGTGATGAAGGAAACCAAACCGACACGATTCCCATCGTACTTATTCATGGCACAGCATCCAGTTTGCATACTTTTGACATCTGGACAGATAGCTTGAAAAAAACAAATCGAGTAATTAGAATGGATCTTCCTGCTTATGGCTTAACGGGTCCTTTTCCTGATCGAAATTATTCGATGGCTCATTACACAGAATTCTTAAAAAACTTTTTAACAGCTTTAAATATTAAACAATGTGTGCTGGCAGGCAATTCTTTAGGTGGACAGATAGCATGGAACTTTACACTAGAGCAACCACAAATGGTGAGAAAATTGATTTTAATAGATGCCGCAGGATATCCCATAAGTTCTAAGAGTGTGCCAGTTGCCTTTAAAATAGGCAGAACTCCGGTGCTAAATAAGGTCCTTACCTACATAACTCCACGTTTTATAGTGAAAGCTAGTGTTGAAAATGTATATTTCGATAAGTCGAAAGTAACTGAATCTTTAGTTGATCGCTACTTTGAACTCACGCTTAGAGAAGGTAATCGTCAAGCCTTTGTAGATCGATTCAAGATGGCAAAGGATACGAGTGCTTATAAAAACATAAAACACATTCAACAACCTACACTTATATTATGGGGAGCGAACGATTTATTAATCCCAGTAGAAAACGCCAATAAATTTCATAAAGATTTACCCATTAATACTTTAGTTATTCTGGATAATAATGGCCATACTCCAATGGAAGAAAGCCCAATGGAAAGCCTAAAACCAGTACTTGCCTTTTTAAAAATGGATAAATAAGTTAAATAACAAATAGGTGTATTGCACTTTTAAACCTGCTGTATTCAAACCAGTGACAATGATTTAAACACCAGATCTTTTAATCAAAAATTGTACAGACTAATTCTCTATATTATTTTTGAACACTTTCAATAACTGGTGATTCAGCATCGTTTTGATAATAGCTTAAGTTTACCTTACTCGCATATGAAAATATTCATACTTAATTAAGTTAAAATAGCTATTGGAACTTGAAAAGCATTTGTAGTTATTGCTTATAAACGACTCCTTCTTTCATTACAAATACAACATTGGTTACAGTATTGACATTCTCGGTTGGGTCATCATTCGTTGCAACAATATCTGCTAAATAGCCCGGTTCTAAGCTGCCTATTTTTTGATCCATTTCTAATATCTTAGCGTTAACTATTGTGGCCGCTTGGATAGCTTTCATTATTGGCATGCCTGCTTCTTTCATATAGATAAACTCTTTGGCATTATCACCATGAGGAAATACCGCAGCATCTGTTCCAAAACCAATAGGCACTCCTTTTTTGTACGCTTTTGTAAAGGTTGCTTTAATTTTTGGCCCTATGGCTAAGGCTTTAGGTACTACTATAGCAGGATAATAATTAGGGATAAGCGCTTTCTCTGCCACAAAGCTTCCTGCTGAAAGTGTTGGGATATAGTAGGCATTGTATTTTATCATTAAATCCATAGTGGCCTCGCTCATTTCAGTTCCGTGCTCTATGGTTTTCACACCCGCTCTAATCGCTCGTTGCATCCCTTCGTCGCCATGAGCGTGGGCTGCTACTTGCATTCCGTAGTCTTTGGCAGTACTTACGATAGCTTCCATCTCTTCCTGGGTAAACTGCGGATTGCTTCCGCTTTTGGCTACTGATAAAACACCTCCTGTGGCGGTTATTTTAATCCAGTCGGCTCCATTTTTATAACGTTGTCGTACCGCTTGTCGGGCATCTTCTATGCTATTAACAACACCCTCTTTTGGCCCTGGATTACCCATTAAGTCTTTGCGATAGCCATTTGTTGGGTCGGCATGTCCTCCTGTGGAAGCTAATGCTTTCTCAGCTGTGAGTACTCGTGGTCCTACTACTTTACCTTGGTTAATGGCATTTCTAAGCGAGACGTTTATACCCGAGCCACCAAGATCGCGTACAGTGGTGAAGCCCGCCATAAGCGTACTATTGGCAAAACCTATTGAGTTGAATGCAATATCGGCATCATTTTGGGTGAATTCATCTATATATTCCGTTGGGCTGGTTTCCCCTTCTAAGTGCACGTGCATGTCGATCCAACCAGGCATAACGGTTTTGGTTTTTAGATCGATTATTTTATCTGCGGGGTTCGTGGGGTTTATAAAACCATCCTGAATGGCTTTTATGGTTTTATTCGAAACTATAATGGTTTTATTGGCAAGTACTTTTCCGGTTTTGGTATCTATAATTTTGCCACATTGAATATAGCTGTCCTGAGCAACTGAAATAGTGGTATAAAGTACTAGAAATACAAGTAATAGTTTTTTCATAATGATTCGATTTGATTTTAAAGATATGAAAAACAATTTATTAACCGCCGTTTTTATTTTTTTACCCAACTACATCTGTTTATGCACAATGCGCTAAATATTTATTTACTTTCAATAAAATAAAGGATTACAAATTCATTCTTAGGGTGCAATCATTAATACTATTCGTTGGACTCTTAGAAATAACTCTTTAAATTAAAGCTGCTGATAATTAGATAAAATCGAACTTTTTCTTAGCAAAAACACTTATCTTAGTTGAACCAAACTACGACTTCTGCAACTTAGGTTTCGCGACTAGACCTTGCAAAAAAATTAAAAGCCGAGTTACTATGAAACACTTAATTTATATGATACTATTATTTTCTGCAATGACCCCAAAAGTAATTTTTGATTTTAACAAAAATTCAGATATTCGAGACTGGATGATTTTAGATGATGTTGTAATGGGAGGAGAATCAGCTGGGACTTTTAAATTAAATCCTGAGGGTTTTGGTGTTTTCGAAGGAAACATATCACTGGACAACAATGGAGGATTTTCTTCTTTGCGCTATCGATTCCCCAAAATAATAGTAAAAGAATACAGCACCATACTTATTAAACTTAAAGGTGATGGTAAAAAATATCAATTCAGAATGAAAGCTACTTCTGGAGATTACTACTCCTACATAGCGCCCTTTTCTACCTCAGGTGAATGGCAAGAAATAGAAATTCCTATAAAAGACATGTACCCTTCGTTCAGAGGAAGAAGACTTGACCAACCTAATTTTAACAAAGATTATATTGAAGAAATTGCTTTTTTAATAGGGAACAAAAAAGCGGAAAAATTCAAACTCTTGATAGACAAAATAGAGTTAAAATAACATTAACTGGTGCAACAATGAAAAGCTCCGTCGCTGCTGCGAGCATAACTCCTGCGACCGCAAGTATGCTGTTCGTTGTATCTTAGTACAAAATAAAAACTCCCTGAATAATCAGCTTTCTAAACTATCAATAACATTTTCAAAAAGCAATCCTCCCTTATACATTCCTTTTAAAAAAGGATGTATTAATTTCCCTAATTCGGTTAAGCTGTACTCTACCCTAGGCGGAACTTCTGGAAATACTTCGCGATTAATCAAACTATCTTTCTCTAACTCTTTAAGTTGTTTAGTAATCATACGCTCACTGATATCAGGCATTAGCCTTACTAATTCACTATATCTCTTATTGCCTTGATAAAGATGTAAAATAATGGTACCTTTTCGTTTTCCTTTAATGGCATTTATAAAAGTATCAATCGGGCAGTAACTTTTTTTCATCTTTTTTTGTTTAAATAGCTAATGAATATACAAAACAGCACAAAATGTTCGTATGTGAATTATTTGTAAGTTATTGTATATCAATATATTTTAATCGAAATTTGGTACAAAAGTAATCAAATCATATAAAACACATACAATGAATAATCAATCAACATTTAAGGCTTTTCGAATAGAAGAAAAAGACGGCAATTATATTTCTACAATTAAGGAAATGCCGTTTAATACTTTAACTCAAGGCCAAGTACTTATCAAAGTACATTACAGCTCATTGAACTACAAAGATGCGTTATCTGCAAGTGGAAATAAAGGGGTAACTAGAAATTATCCACATACACCCGGTATTGATGCTGTTGGAACAATCGTTTCGTCTGAATCAAATAAATTTAAAGTTGAAGACAAAGTTATTGTAACAAGCTATGATTTAGGAATGAATACTGATGGAGGTTTTGGGCAATACATCCAAGTTCCAGAAGACTGGGCAGTGAAGCTACCTGAAAACCTAAGCATGAAAGAAGCAATGATTATTGGAACAGCGGGATTAACAGCAGGTATTTCTGTATTACGACTGAGCGAAACTGTAAAACCTGAAGATGGACCAATAGTTGTTTCTGGTGCTACTGGTGGTGTGGGATCTTTAAGTATCGCTATTTTAAAAAAAATAGGTTATAAAACAGCGGCAATCACAGGTAAAGAAACAGAGCGTGACTTTTTAGTGAAACTTGGAGCAGATGAAGTTATTATGCGAAAAGATTTTGAAGAACCAGAGAAAAGACCTTTGTTAAAACCAGCTTTTGCCGGAGCTATTGATACCGTGGGTGGAGTTATTCTCGAAAATATTATAAAATCCATTAGTCCTATGGGTGTGGTTACTTGCTGTGGTAATGTAGCCTCTCCAAAACTTGATTTGACTGTATTTCCGTTCATTTTAAGAGGGATATCCTTGATAGGTATCGACTCTCAAAATTATCCAATGAATTATAGAGAGAAAGTATGGGACAAATTATCCAACGATTGGAAAACAAATACATTAACTGAAACTTGTACTGAAATAACGTTAAATGAATTAGAGGGAAAAATTGATTTAATGCTTAAAGGAAAATTAAAAGGAAGAACCGTGGTTAAGATGGATATTTAAAAATAGGTCAAACAACAGCTGGTAAAAAAGATTGCTTAATTGTATAAAAAAGAATATTTTTAAGATCTCAATTTAAATAGTAGAAAGTTATGTTTTTAAAAACGCAGCTTTCCTACCCAAAACTGTGAGTCTTCATTCAAAACCAGATACAATTAATGAAATTTAGTATTCTAATTTTAGCATTTGCTTTTTTAACCTCTTGTCAAGCATTTGGACAGCAAAAAAAGACAGATTACCCAGATTTAACGGCAAATATCAATTCCATTATTGCTAATAATAGCTTTAATGGAATTGTCCTTTTAACGAAGGATTCTGAGGCGATATACACTAAATCCATTGGCTATTCTGATTTAAAAAAGAAAACGCCACTTAACATTAACGATCAATTTGTAATTGGCTCAATAAGCAAACAAATAACAGCCGTATTAGTACTGAGAGAATATGAAAAAGGCAAAATTAGACTCGACAATAAAATAAATGAATATCTGATCGATAGTAAACAACCCTGGTCAAAAGAAGTCACTATTCATCAACTGCTTACGCACACTCACGGAATTGTAGCTTTAGATGCACCATTAGAATTCAAACAAGGTTCGCAATTTCATTATTCGCAATTAGGCTATGAAATACTTGCACAAATTCTTGAAAAAGTAACGGGTAAAACATTCAAAAAGCTAGCAACAGAACTCTTTAACGAATATGAATTAAAAAACACCTTCCACCCTAAAAACAAAAGGTATAAACATCTGGTAAAAGGATATGAGGAAAATGAAAATGGGGTTTTAGAATTCACGCCCAATAGTTTATCTAATTATACCGCAGCAGGTGCATTTATCTCTAACGTTGCCGATTTAAATAAATGGAACCACCTACTCTACTCCGGAAAGCTTGTCAAAAAAAAGACCTTGAAACTAATGGAAACAAAATATGCTACGCGTATCCATCCTGTTTTTGACACCATCGACTATGGATATGGATTACTGTTTAAAGACGGTGAACAAAATTTACAAATTGGTGCTTTAGGTTATGCTCCAGGTTTCGTTTCTGCTTGTTATTTTTATCCTCAAACAAATATGAACTTAATCATTTTGGAAAACACGGGTAATAATTTAGATGATTTCAAAAAGACCTTTAAAGTGCATACTGAAATAATGGCATTAATAAAAAAACAAACGCCCAGCGCTTGCGATAAGTAATGATCTGTCCTAATTTACCTTAAAAATCTTGAGCTTTTTTCGATTACCCCTTTTTCGCAAAGCAAAATAAAAATAGTAAGCCATTCTAAAAATAAAAGAATAGATGACAAAAGAATTTCCAGTTACAAATTCAACCCTTTCTGCAACTAAACTTGGGGAATTATTACAAGATAAATATGATTTAAGTGAGAATACGGAATGCAAGCTTTTCAGAGCCGGAATGAATCACGTTTACATCGTTACTGATAATAATACCAAATATGTTCTTCGGGTCTATACTTTTAATTGGAGAACAAAAAAAGAAGTTGCCGAAGAAGTACGACTACTTATCCATTTGAACAAAAACAAAACTCCTGTTTCCTTCCCCATTACTGATAATTTAAACGAATACATTCAAGAATTAAACGCACCTGAAGGATTACGGTATGCTGTATTATTTTCGTTTGCAGAAGGTACAAAATCAGCAAAATTTACAGCTGAAACTAGCTTTTGTATCGGACAAGCTTTGGCCAAAGTCCACAAAGAGACAGAAGATTTTGCATTAAACAGAATCACATACGACAACGAAGTTTTGCTAATTGATTCCGTTAAACGAACACGGGAATTCTTTACAAAAGAAACTGAGGAGACGATTTTTTTAGAAAAAATGGCTCATTTTCTACAACAGGAATTTAATACTGTAGATAAGGAACAAATCCGATTTGGAGCCGTTCATCTCGACGTATGGTTTGATAATATGCACTTTAATGAAGGCAATAAAGTAACCCTTTTTGATTTTGATTTCTGTGGTAATGGCTGGTTGTGTTTAGACATTTCTTATTTTCTATTTCAGCTATTTTCTACAAATCTAAACGAGAATGATTACAAAATCAAAGCAGCAAGTTTTCTTGAAGGTTACGAAACGATAACTAAAATTAGCGAGGAAGAAAAACGACTTCTACCGCTCGGTTGTTTAACAATTATGACCTATTATATCAGTATACAATGCGACAGATATGATTATTGGACCAATATCTTTTTGAATGAAGACCACTTAAAAAGGTTTGTAGGCAACCTAAAGCGATGGATTGTATATAATGAAATTGAAATAGAATAAGACTTGCGCTTAGCAAACATCGATACTTAGAAAAATTGAATAATTAGGGACGGTATTTCCATTTGCTGTCCTTTGTTTTTTTTACTAAAAATACTATCATGCACACAAATAATTAAAACGCTCCCTCCCAACTTTAAACACTCCCAAATTTTCAATTTTACATCTACCTCTAAAACTAAGTCCTGCCTCAGCTAACTGCACTTATTCGAGACCGCTATTCAAAAAAGACAACGGACGAAATGTTTCATTTATCATGATTTGCAATAAAATAGCCATATATTAGCTAAGGCTTACAAAAGTGGTTTTAGGGTTACTATGACATTGGTATTCATGTAAAATAAAAGTGTGGTATTTCACGACCTACTAAAAGAAACCTCATTTAATATTCCGCAACAAGTAACATAATAGAATTAAATAACAATTTAAATTTTTTAGTATGGAAGGCTTAATAATGGATTATCCACTCACAACAACTACCATTCTTGAATATGGAAACAGCGTCTATCGTAATAAAAAAATAATAACCTATTTACCAGATGGAACGCGAGAAGAATATCGTTTTGGTGATCTGTATAAACGATGTAAAAAGTTAGCTAATGCATTAACTAAAAAATTAGGAATTAATAACGGAGACATGGTGGGTACTTTTGCATGGAACCATGCACCACATGTAGAGTTGTACTATGGTATTTCAGGTATTGGAGCCATTTGTCATCCTATAAATATTAGACTAACAAGCCATCAAACGGAATATATAATCAACAATTCTGAAGACAGAGTGATTTTTGTAGATGCTACTTTAGTCCCACTATTAGAAAAAATCGCTCCCCTACTAGAAACTGTAGAATGCTATGTCTTAATAAACGCGCCTAAGGATTTTAAAACCTCTTTGCTAAACACGATACATTATGAAGATTTACTAGCAGACCAATCTGAAGAGTATGAATGGCCCACGTTAAACGAGAATGATGCTTGCGGAATGTGTTACACCAGCGGAACAACCGGTTTGCCAAAAGGAGTTTTATATTCCCACAGATCAACCTATTTGCATGCTTCTAACATTATATCACCCAATGCAGGGAATTACAGCAATCTAGATACCCTTTTATTGATTGTCCCTCAATTTCATGTAATGGCTTGGGGGTTTCCGTATTTATGTCTCTTGTCAGGATCAAACATGGTGCTGCCATCTTCTAACTTACAACCAGAAGCTATTATTAAAATTCTACAAGAAGAGAAAATAACTAAAGCAAATGGGGTTCCCACGATTTGGCTAGGAGTTTATCACGCCATGAAGGAAAACCCACCAAAAGAAAAACTAGCACTTCAAGAATACATTGTAGGCGGATCTGCCCTACCTAAAAGCCTTATTGAAGGTTTCGAAAAAGATTTTGGGATAAAAGGAGTTCAAGCTTGGGGAATGACAGAAACATCTCCTTTAGGTACCGTTTCTAGATTACAACCAGTGCATGCTAATTTATCAGAAAATGAAAAACTAAACATTCGTGCCAAACAAGGAACTGCTTTTCCAGGTGTAGAAATACGAATTATGACCGATGAGGGCACTCTGGCACCCGCAGATGGCAAGACCATGGGAGAATTACAAATAAAAGGCGCTTGGGTTATCAATTCCTATTTTAAAACGAATAATCAGGAAAACTTTACTGACGATGGTTGGTTTAAAACAGGTGATGTTAGCACCATCGATGCCGATGGTTATATGGAAATTAAAGACCGCACAAAAGACCTTATAAAAAGTGGTGGCGAATGGATTTCAAGCGTTGCCTTAGAATCAGCATTAATGGCGCATCCTAAAATTAGAGAAGCTGCTGTAATTGCAATAGCAGACGAAAAATGGGTAGAAAAACCTTTGGCTTCCATAGTTCTAGCGAATACTGAAGATACAATTTCAGATGAAGAATTAATTGAATTCTTATCGAGAGACTTTGTAAAATATCAGATTCCTAAAGACTATGTTTATATAACTGAAGTGCCTAAAACAAGCGTTGGCAAATTTGACAAAAAAGAGATTAGAAGACTATTTGCCGAAGGAAAACTTATGTAAACACAGAACTGCATGCTCTGATAAACGATTCACTATCAGCCTACTATAAGCTACTAAAGCCCTTAAAATAGTTTCTAACAGGAATCGCAAAGCGATACATCTATAGATCGTCATTGCTAGGCGTTACCACTTACAAAATAAGAATCAATTCTACATTACTAAAATCCGATTGGTCAACGCTAATCGGATTTTTTTATGGCTTGATTATTATGGCGTATCCCCGCTTCCACTCCGTTGCAGCGGGGTCGGGCTATTCGTTACAATCTTTTTACTTTATTCCGCTATCGCTGTATAAAGTAAAAAGGATTTCCACTGCTATCCCTTACGCAAAAACAAAGCTGCAAATAATCGTATTACCTGATTAAAAAGAGGTTAAAAACAAAATAGTACTCTCTTTAAATCAGTAGATCAACACATTATGAACTGGACTGCAAAATTGAAAAAACATCGAGACGAAAACAGAATCGCGGTACAATTGGAGAAAAACGTATTCTGAAGCATTATAAAAAAAGCTGTAAGAAGACCAGTCGCTTTGCACTGGCTTAGGCAAAGCTATGCCACACATCTATTAGAAAGTGGAACTGATTTACGCTACATTCAGGAATTATTAGGTCATAGCAGCAGTAAAACAACCGAAATCTACACCCATCTATGTACGAAAAGCCTGCAACAAATAAAAATTGCATTTGATGATTTATAAGATAATTATTATATATTTGATAGTAGATTAGACTGACTCTAGTCAGACCTATCTACCCTAATGTGGGGTGATAGGTCTGATGTTATCAGACCTATATACAAGTTGTATGCTATTTATGAAAACCTGAATGGAAAAAGAAATTTTATTTACAGCAAGAAATACTTACGATTCAGAATATAATTCAGGATTCAGTTGGGAAGAATATTTGAAATGGTCTAAACTTTATCAACTGAAAGAATTAGTTTCATTAGATGGAATTTTAAATGATTTATCCTTCACACCTGATTTTGATTCTGAAACTGAATGGAAATATATTGTAACTGACCAAAATGTGGTTACAGTATTTTTTAATTCTGTTGATTACGTTTTGGAAAAAGTAAAAGACTTAAAATATTTTAATTTATTGGCTGTCATTAAAGAACCGAAAAGCGAGAATGCTAATTTGAGTTCTGAATTTGATTTTATAGGTTATGATTTGGTAGAAAAAGATGGAGATATTAGTGCACTAACAAATTGTGGAGGTTTTGATGAAACATTTTTACCTCAAGAACTAAATCAATACGGATTAATTTCAGATTACGATAAAGCAAAAAAAGTTCAAATAGAACTCATTAAAAATAATCCTGAAGAACATCACGCAGATTGTTACTTATTTGAAGTGTGGAGACATAAAACTATTGGACGAAAGTAAACAGCATACAACAGCCATTTTGAGCTAGCTGGAATTTAGTGGAATTCCCGTTTCGCATCAAGTTTTCGTTAAGCCGAAAACTGAGCGGTTACGAACTTCCAGCCATCTCAAAGCAGCGACACGTTATGGGTTATTAACAAAAAACGAAAATATGCACGCATTTGAAGACTTAATATACCAAAGTACATCTTTTACATTGGCAACTTTAGAAGAAGCTAATTCAAAAATTATTGAAGTACTCCAAACAAGTGGATCGACAATTCATGTAAAAAATCTTCAAATGATACAACTTCAAAAAACAATATTTGCGATTGGAATGTTTTCGATGTTTGATGCAATATTACAGGATCAATTAGAATGCAGCAATGGATTTGAAGAAGCCAAAAATATTCTTAAGAAGAAACAAAATTTAGAACTTCACAATCGTTTTGATGAATTTATATGTGCCATCAATGTTTTAAAGCATGGAGAAGGAAGAAGTTATGAAACTTTAGTTTCAAAATCTGAATTTCTCCCATTTAAAATAAAATTGCATGGTGAAAATTTCTTTGATGAAGGTGACGTTTCTGAAATTAACACATTAATAGAAGTAGATGATGATTTTGTTTTAAACTGTGCAAATTTAATTGAAAGTGTTTCAAATGAAATTAAGGATTAAATACATTAACAACCCATAACACACGTCTTGCGCCATTTGCGAATTTAGTGGAATTATCGTTTCGCATCAAGTATTCATTAAGCCGAAAATTGAGCGGTTAAGAACTTCCAGCCATCTAAAAGTGGTAAAACGTTATATGCTACTTGTGCCGAGAAGACACAGTTGAAAATAATTATAATATTCGCAGTTTGATTTTACTTAAATAATGCAGAAAGGCGAAAGTTGAAAACTTCCAACAGAAGTTGGAAAAGTGGAAACTGAAAAACCGAAACTTGCGAACGCTTTAAAGTTAGCAGAAATTTTAAAACAAAATTACAAATAAAAACAATGAAACAAATTTTCCTTTTTTCCTTATTATTTTTAGGAAATTTAATGTCTGCTCAAAAAAAATATGATCAATTTTATGTAAATAATAAAAATGATACTATCAAATGTGAAATTATTAATTTCTCTAATAAAAGGGTAAATGTAATTGCAAACGGAACAAAAATGAGTTTGAGTCCAAAGCTAATTAAATCTTTTTCATCATATACCTCTAATGGATATAGAACCTTTACTATTTTAAAAAATGATTTAAATAACTTCTATGAAGTAAATATTATAGGAAAAATATCATTTTATAAAGTTTATACAAGTAATGGTTATAATGGAATTTTACCCGTGATGGTTAAAAATGATAAAATTTTTTATTTAAATGTATTAAATCCAAGAAATAGAATTGCAGAATTAATAAGTGATTGCCCCAGTCTTTTAAAAGATTGGAATGAAACAGAAAATTATAAAACATCTGACAAGGAAAAAATTGTAAAAGCATATAATAGTGATTGTGAATAAAAAAATTCTGCTAACAGCCATTGAGCTAGCTGTAGTTTAGTAGAATTATCTTCTCACATCAAGTTTTGTTAAGCAGAAAATTGAGAGGTTACGAACTTCCATCCATCTCAAAGTGTCATAACGTTAGCCATAATTTTAATAATAACTGCCAATATCGAATGACGAATCTTTTTGAATGCATAACAAAAAATGATTTTTTAAAATTTATAAATAATCCCTACAAAAAGAGCAGTAGAAATTTTAGAAAAGATTTTATAATTTTTATTTTTCTTACAGTTTTAAATTTCTTGGTTTTATTTATCAAATCTTTTTATACTAATGAACCATTTATCGAAGAAAGTGATTTAACATTATATAATATGGAAAAAATTTTTCCATATCTAATTTTAATTCCGTTGATTGAAGAATTTAGTTATCGAGGATTTTTGAGATTTAAGAACAAAAAGATTTTTATAATTAGTGTCATCGCTGTAATAATTTTATTAGCAACATTTATCAAAGTCGACATATATCGAAACTCATCGATAATAGTATTAATAATCTTAACATGCTTTATTTACTTTCAAAATCAACTCTATGAAAAATTTTTGCTTTTTATTAATGAAAATTTAAAATATTTAATCTGGATTTCTTCAATTATTTTTGGTCTTATGCACTTATCAAACTTCCATGATTTTGAATATATAAATTTATTAGGCATAACAGAAAAAATAATTGCTGGTTTATTTTTCTGTTATATTACCCGAAAATATAATATTTTTTATTCTTATTTTTTTCACGCATTAAATAATAGTTTACCATTTTTAATTATTATTGCTTATAAACTAATAATATAAAAAACTATTGCTAACAGCCATTCATTGTGGCGCAGAGTGAAGAATGTGACGCAACAAAAAATAAATTTTACTAATTAATAAACAATAAAACCTTAATTTTTTTAAAAATGAAAAAACACACTTTATCAATAATTGGAATTGCTATACAATGCTTTGGAATTGGATTTATGTTTTACGGTCGCAACAATAATAGAATTTTGTTCTGGACGGGGTTTGCAGTAATATTTTTTGGCTTAGCTATTGTATTCGTTGGAATACTTTCAAATAAAGCAAAAAATAAATAGAAATAAAAATGATTAAATCTGAATTCGAAAAACATATAGAATCGAAAACACATTTTTTTAACGAGTAAAACTATAAATATGGTTAGTCTCTCTTTCAAATTAAGAATGAATATATAAGCTCATTTAATTACTTATTTGCCGAATTGAAAGTAGAAGCCGAACTGTATCAAGAATTTCCGTAGATACGGAATTAATAAAATTAGAAGTATTGTTACTAAAAGCTTACCGAATTTTAAACGCTGAAAAGTACAAATCGTAATTTAATCGAACGTGCAATAAACAACGAAATGGCAGCAGCTATTTTGAGCTAGCTGGAGTTCAGTGGAATTAACGTTTCGCATCAAGTTTTCGTTCAGCCGAAAATTGAGAGGTTACGAACTTCCATCCATCTCAAAGTGTCATAACGTTGGCTTCTATTACGCTGCCGACTGCTCAATAAATAACATCAAACAAAATAAACAATGACAAACAAAGACCTTTCAGAATTAACTGACCAAGAATTATTAGATGAAGCAAAAAAAATGAGATCATTTTCAATCGCTAATGCTTTGATTATTGGGGTTTTATTCGGAATAATATTTTACAGTATTGTTAAAAACAGTTGGGGAATGCTTACATTAATCCCTTTGTATTTGATCTACAAAATGGTTAATGACCCTAAAAACAAAAGAAGTAAAGACTTGGAAGAACTTTTGAAGGTGCGAAATTTGAAATAATCAATAATAGAAAGACAATACTTATTGGACTTATAACAGTTCGCTAATTTGCTAACGAAAAATACGGCAACAGTATTTTTTTTGAATTAATTACCGTTTCGCATCAAGTTTTCGTTAAGCCGAAAATTTAGCATTTATGAACTTCCATTCATCTCAAAGTGGCATAACGTTGGTGTCTATTTTAAAACTGAATAAATAGAAAATATGAATAAAATTAGAATTTCAATTTTGCTTTTAACAATTTCACTTTTTGTAAGTTGTGATTTTGTTAAAGATAGTTTTACTTTTAAAGATAAGACAAAAGAGTTTGTGGAAACATTAATGAAAAAGGACTATGATAAATGTGTTACTCAAATGGCTTTAGAAAGTGAAATGGGTAAAAACACAAACATTGACACTTTAAAATTGGGTTTGGAGCAATTCCGAGGATTAGTACAACGAAACTTTGGAGATAAGTTTGAGTATTCACTTATGAAATCTGAGAAAAAACGTTCAACAATTGAAAGTGAAAACACACCACCAAATACTACACTTGCATTAATTGAATTTACAAATGAAAAAGAATTTGGAGTTTTTCAGGTTTTGTTTGATGACAATTCAAAAAAGATAATTAATATAAATACCTTAGATGTAAAAGCACCCATACCGAATATGATTCTTTTTTGGTTTTTCGGAGTGCTACCATTAGCTGTTCTATTATTCAATATTTATGCAATACGAGCAATTAAGAAAAGTACATTATCAAAAAAATGGTTGAAATATCTAGCTGTATTATTTTTCAACGTTCCAACTATTACATATTCTGCTGTCGAAGGACTTTCATATAAAATTCTAAATTTTCAATTTTTCTTTGGAATTAGTTTTAGTTTTATGGGTTTTATGGGTTCAGTTTGGACTTTTGGAATTCCATTAGGTGGAATTTACTGGTTATGGAAACTGAAACAACACAAATTTGATGAAGAATTTAATACTGAAACAGAAGAACTTACTATAACAGCTGAATAAAAACACAGCCACGAACCGCTGTTTTGATATAGCTGGCATTTTGTGGGATTACCGTTTCGCATCAAGTTTTCGTTAAGCCGAAAATTGAGCGGTTACGAACTTCCAGCCATCTCAAAGTGGCGAAACGTTTATCAATACTATTAACTAAAAAAAACGAAACCAAAAAAATAAATTTATACTTTTATAAATTGTAGAATAAGAATTACGGAATGAAATATACATTAGAAGGAGAAGAAACGGAAAGGTTAAAATTTAGGCTATTAAATATTGAGGATTTTGATGATTGTATAGAATTGTTCAAAGACAATGAAGTTTGTCGTTTTTTAGGAGTTGACAAAGTTGAAACTCCAAATGAAAGATGTAAACTTTGGTTTGAAATGACATTTGATAGATATAAAAATGATTTAGGCGGACAAAATATACTGATAGAAAAAAATACAAATAAAATTGTTGGACAAAGTGGACTTTTAGTAAGAGAAATTGAAGGAAAACAAGAAATTGAAATTGCATATTCAATTTTGTCAGAATACAGAAAAAAGGGGTTTCCAACAGAATCAACTGAAAAATGTAAAAATTTTGCATTTGAAAATAAATTTACTGAAAGTTTAATTTCAATAATTCATACTGAAAATATTAATTCTGAAAAAGTTGCAAGCAGAAACGGAATGAGAAAAGATAAAACTACCGAATTTAAAGGAATGTCAGTAACCATTTATAGAATAAATTCTAGTGAATGGGAAAATAAAAAAAACAAAATCAAGTAAATGATAGAAACAGAAAGACTAATATTAAAACCATTGACATACGATCAATTAGTAAAATATACAAAATGCGACAATTCTTTGGAAGAAGAACTTAACTTGAATAAAACTTCAAGAATAATTTCACCTGAATTAAAAGAAGCATTTGAACAAACAATTTTGCCAAACGTGACGGATAAAACAAAAGACTTTTTATATTCGACACTTTGGACAGCTATTTCAAAAGCTGAAAACAAAATGATAGGAGATTTACTTATTGTTGGAGAACCAAATAAGAATGGAGAAATAGAAATTGGTTACGGAACTTATGACGAGTTTCAAGGAAAAGGATTTATGACAGAAATTGTAGGCGGAATTATTAAATGGACTAAAAAGCAAACAATTGTAAAATCAATTACTGCTTCGACAGACAAAACAAATACGGCATCTTTCAAAGTTCTTCAAAAAAATAATTTCACTAAAAATGGAGAAACAGAAACGCTATACAATTGGAAATTAGAAATAAATAATGAAACAATTAATAGATGAGAAAAACAACGAACCGCTATCAGCCGTTTGGCAAGATTGCGAATTTAGTGCAATTTCCGTTTTTAATGACGTTTACGTTTAACCGAAAGTTCTCGTTTTCAAAAGTCCACGACCTCGCTAAGTGGCATAACGTTATGCGCAACCTTATGACGAGACTTTGACTTCAAACTTCCTGCGTGAAACTGGCTTTGTGCAAGGAGGGACAAGCCTTTTTTGCCATCCTTCGCAAAATAAAATGAGCAGCAACTCAACCGCACAAAAGCTAACGTAAACTTACTTCACATTTTATTTTGCCTGCCTCATCACCTTCGATTAAACATAATTACTATTATTTATAGCTATTGAGTACTTACATGACTAACTTAGTCAAATAATTTCAGATAATCTCAATATTCTTATTTGATATGAAAGCAAATTCAACCAAAACTAAATCGCCTGCAAAAGCAGAAGTTAAAGAAAATTCTTTTCCAGTAGTTGCTATTGGCGCATCGGCAGGTGGATTAGAAGCTATGATTGAGTTATTAAAATATCTTCCAGCCGACACGGGCATGGCCTATATATATGTGCAGCACCTTAGCCCCGATCACAAAAGCATGTTGACTGAAATTTTGTCCAAGAAAACAAAGATGATAGTCCAGGAGATTGATGACATGGATCTAATACAGCCCGATAATGTTTTTGTTATTCCATACAACAAAGGAATTGAAGTAACTGACGGTCATATAAAATTAATTCCGCGTTCAAAAAGTAGTACAGCAATTTCAATTGATATTCTTTTCTCCTCACTTGCCGAAGCACAAAAAGAAAGAGTCATCGGAATTATTCTTAGCGGCAGCGCAAGCGATGGAACAGTAGGTATGCAAGCTATCAAGCACGAGGGTGGCTTAACTTTTGCCCAAGACGATAGTGCAAAATTTACCAGTATGCCTCATTCGGCAATTGCGGCAGGTACCGCAGATTTTATTTTGTCGCCAAAAGATATTGCACTCGAATTAGCGCGGCTAAGTAAACATCCTCTTATAAAAGCCATTGGAGTGAAAAGTGGTGAAGAAGATTTAATTGAAAACAGCAATCCCGATTTAAAAATCATTCTAAATCTATTACACAAAACCACCGGTGTTGATTTCAGCGTGTATAAAATGAACACGATCAAGAGGCGGATCATTCGCAGAATGTTGTTGTATAAAATAACGCAACTTAATGAATATGCAAATCTGCTTTCACAAAAAAAAGAAGAAATTGATATTCTTTACCAAGATTTATTGATTAATGTAACTAGTTTTTTTCGTGATGCTGAAACCTACAAATATTTAAAAGAAAATCTTTTCCCAATGCTACTCAAAAGAAAAAAAACTGGAGAGTCACTGCGCATATGGATTCCCGCCTGTGCCACAGGCGAAGAAGTGTATTCCATTGCAATGATCTTAACTGAAATTCAGGAAAGGAATACAACTAATATACCCGTTCATATTTTTGCAACAGATCTTAGTGAACAGGCAATAAACAAGGCACGTACTGGCAATTATACCGAACATGACTTAGAAAATGTTTCACCAAAACGCGTAGACCGATTCTTTACCAAAGGAGCTCGTGGATACCAGGTGAACAAAGCCCTACGCGATATGTGCGTATTTGCTACTCATAATATTTTACGTGACCCTCCTTTTTCTCGCCTCGATTTCCTTAGTTGTTGCAACCTATTTATATATTTTGATAACCCCGCACAAAAAAAAGCCGTCAATACATTTCATTATGCTTTAAATGAAGATGGATTTTTGATGCTTGGCAAATCAGAAAGCATCAGTCACTCTGCAAATCTTTTTGCGGACTTTGATAAAAACTATAAAATATTTTCACGTAAAATAAATTCGGGCACACGCTCGCTGCCTGCTCTATTACCACGCTATGAGCAACAAGCTTTTTCCGATAACAATTTTCCTGTAATGAATAAAAGTAAAACAAAACAAATTATTTCTGATAATCACAACAAACTTGACAACGCCATTGATGCCGTGCTTGTTTCTGATTTTATGCCTGCGAGCGTTGTGATCAATTACCAAATGGAAATTGTGCAGTTTCGCGGTACAACCGATTTATTTCTCACACATCCAAAAGGCAAAGCCACTTTTAATATTTTAAAAATGGCACGACCCGAAATTGCTTTTGAATTGCGCAATGCAGTTTCAAAAGTCATAAAATCAAAGCAAAGCATTCGCAAAACCGGAATTGAAATGAAAGTAAATTCCGAAGTCAAAATTATAAGTTTGGAAATTGTTCCGCTTAAAATTGACCCGATAACTATTGGATGGGATGAACCACTACTCTTAGTTCTTTTTACAGAGCAGGAACCAACAGAGATTTTTTCGCACAATGATGAAGGTGGAAAAAGCAATTCGCTTGCAAAAGACCGAAGGATAAAAAAATTAGAACTGGAATTGGCAGCAGCACACGCTGATGCACTTGCAATTGCACAAGAACAGGAAGCTTTTGCCGAAGAATTGCAAAGTGCCAATGAAGAAGTAGTATCAAGCAACGAAGAATTGCAAACTGTAAATGAGGAACTAGAAACTTCAAAAGAAGAAATAGAATCTGCCAACGAAGAACTCACTACCACTAATCAGGAGCTGCAAACACGCAACGATCTACTCAACGAAGCATACGATTATTCTGAAGCTTTATTTGCTACTATACACGAACCTATGCTAGTGTTAGATAAAAATCTTCGTGTAAAATCAGCTAACAAAACATTCTATAAAACATTTAATGTTAAAGAAGGAGAGACAGAAGGTATACTGCTGTATGATTTAGGAAACAAGCAATGGGATATTCCGCGCCTACGTGAACTATTGGAAAACTTACTTCCAAAAAACTCTCACTTCCATGATTTTGAAATTACACATACTTTCCCACTCATTGGAGAAAAAACAATGGTGCTCAACGCAAGACGCATTTTGCAAAAAATGAATCATGAAGAGTTAATTTTACTTGCCATTTCAGATGTTACTGAACAAGCAAATGCAAAAATAAAAATAGAAGAAAGCCAACAACAATTACGAAAAACTAAAGAACATTTTGAGATAGCCACAACTGCAGCCGAAGTAGGTATATGGTCGTTGGATATTGCTAATCAAACATTGGAGTGGTCTAGTTTACATAAAAAAATGTGGGGCTATACTAATCTGGAAAAAAAACTTACCTACGAAGAGTGGCATAAACTGATAGTTGAAGAAGATAAAGAAACTGCATTTGCTGAAGTAGAAAAGGCTCTTAAAACAAAAACTTTGTATGAAGTGAGCTATCGGATAAAGCGCGCCGATAATGGAAATATACGCTGGATAAAATCAACTGGTCAGTATTTCTATAATGATGCCGGAGAACCCATTACGCTTACCGGAGTCAGCATTGATATTACAGCACAGAAACTGTTTGAAAATGAATTGATGGACGCAAAGATAGCTGCAGAACATGCTACGCTGTCCAAACAACAGTTTTTATCAAACATGAGCCATGAAATTCGAACACCTTTAAATTCGATTTTAGGATTTACAAATGTGTTATTAAAAACCGAATTAGGCAATGAACAAGAAGAATATGTGCAAGCGATAAAAACAAGTGGCAAGTCTCTAAACCTGCTCATAAACGATATCCTTGATTTGGCAAAAGTAGATGCAGGTAGAATGACATTTGAAAAAAAACCGTTTGAAATACGGGAGTCATTAAATACAATACTACATTCTTTCAACCTGAAAGTAAAACAAAAGAATTTAGATCTTGTAAACGAATACGACAGCAAAATACCATCAATGCTTTTAGGCGATTCATTAAGATTAAATCAGATTATTTTAAACCTAATAAGCAATGCCGTAAAATTTACACACAAAGGAACAGTTTTATTAAGCGTCAAATTACTAAACGAAGACAAAGAAAATGTGACTATTGAATTTGCTGTTACTGATTCAGGAATTGGCATTGCTGCTGACAAAATAACTTCAATTTTCAATGTTTTTGAACAGGCTGAATGCAGCACAGCGAATTGCTATGGAGGAACGGGATTAGGGCTCGCTATTGTTAAACAACTAATAGAAGCACAAGGAGGAAGTATTAGCTTAAGGAGCGAGCTAAGTAAAGGTTCAACATTTAGTTTTACCCTGCCTTTTGGAAAAACAAATGTGAAACCTGAAGAAGAAACAGAAATACTACAACAGGATTCAGAAATTAAAAATCTGCGAATATTAGTTGCCGAAGATGTTGCATTAAATCAATTATTAATCAAAATTATTTTAAGTGATTTTGGATTTGAACATGAAATAGTAGAAAATGGAAAAATTGCAATAGAAAAATTGAAAACCAATACCTACGATATTATTTTGATGGATTTGCAGATGCCAGAAATGAATGGATTTGAGGCAACAGATTACATACGCAAAACAATGAAATCTCAAATTCCAATAATTGCTTTAACAGCAGATGTAACCAAAGCAGATGTTTCCAAATGCAAAGAATTTGGTCTGGACGATTATATTCCCAAACCTATTAACGAAAACTTACTATATAGTAAAATAGTGGAATTAGTAAAAAGGAAACAATAATCATTGATGTGCGAGTTTAATAATGAAAGAAACACCAACGCGTTGGAAAGTGAAAGTTTTATTCAGACTTCAAACATTAGTAAAACGAATGAAAATCTCATTGAACAACCGCTGTGCGGACTTAAAAAAAATGCTACTTGGACCGAATAACAGGGGAGCGCATAACAGCAGCTACATTTAAAACCAACCAAAATGAAAAACACCATGAAACTACTAGTACTTTTTCTTTTCTCTTTGATTTGGAGTAGTACAAATGCTCAAGTTCAAATGAACTTTAAATTTGATACTCCTTATGGAAACAATGAATCTGTAGGGAAATATATTGCCATAAATGGTGCTAAAATCTACTATGAGGAATATGGAAAAGGCGAACCGTTGTTACTTATTCACGGAAATGGTGGTAGTATTGAATCGATGGGAAATCAGATCGATTATTTCAAAACTAAATACAGAGTTATCATCGCTGATAATAGAGGGCAAGGTAAATCTGAAATGAAAACAGATTCTTTGACATATACTCAAATCACAAAAGATTGGGAGGGCTTAGTTAATTACTTAAAATTAGATTCCATTAGCATTGTTGGATGGAGCGATGGAGGGATTGTGGGGTTGGAAATGGCTATTTCAGGCAAATCAAAAATAAAGAAGCTTGTAGCAATGGGTGCAAATTTAAGACCTGATTCAACGGCTGTCAACTCTTGGGCTGTTAAAGAAGTTTTACAATCTAAAAAAATGATTAACTCAAAAATTCAAGAAAAAGACACTACTGCAAATTGGAATTTACGAAAGCAACTTCTCGGCCTTTTGGGTGATCAGCCAAATATTCCAATTGAAGATTTATCCAAAATAAAGACAAAAGTATTAATAATCGCTGGCGATGAAGATATTATTAGAAGCGAACATAGTTTAGAAATGTATGAAAATATCCCAAAAGCTCAATTATGTATAATGCCAGGAGAAACACATTTCGCACCAGCGTCAAACCCTAAATTATTTAATGAAATCGTGAATAGATTTTTAGAAAAACCATTTAAAAGACCTGATTCCGATTTTACAAAATGGTAGGAATAATTGTATCTAACAGCCATTTTCAGTAGCGGGAGTTTAGTGAAATTATCTTTTCGCAGCTAGTTTCCGTTAAGCCGAAAATTGAGCGGTTACAAATTTCTAGCTATCTTAAAGTGGCGAAACGTTAGCAGCAATTCCTCTCTTCTCCAAAAAAAAAATTACTTTAAGGTAACGTTTTACAGAAAAAATTGAATAATTTAAAACCCACTAAACAAAAACATAAAGAAACGTTACTCCGAAATAAAAATGACAAAAAAAGAACAATTAATTGAAACGATATATTTTGCAGGAGGCTGCCTTTGGGGCGTACAAGAGTTCTTAAAACACCTACCTGGCGTACTTGAGACCCAAGCCGGCAGAGCTAATGGCTTTACGAAATCCACTAATACAGCCTATGATGGTTATGCAGAATGTGTCAAAACAACCTTTGACTCTAAGGTTGTTTCGATTGAAGATTTAATACATTACTTTAGAGAAATCATTGACCCTTATAGTATCAACCAACAAGGAAACGATATAGGAGAAAAATATCGCACCGGTATCTACAGCGATAATCAAAATCACCTGTTAAAGGCCAAAAATTGTATTAAGGAAATAGAACAGACACTAAACCATGAAAATAAAACAATAAAAAAAATAGCTATTGAAGTGCTTCCTTTAACAAATTTTATCCCAAGTGATGAAGAACATCAAGATAGATTAACCTTGCACCCAAATGACTACTATTATTGCCACATTCCTTTAGACCTACTACATAAGTATAAAAAAAGTAACAACTAATATTTAGCTAGCTGACTAGAATTTAGCCAAGACTGTAATTTTCAAACTAAATAAGCCTTTATGAAGTTAATGATCAAGAACTTAGCTATTCTTTGATTCCTTTTATTATATATTCATTAAGTACAAGGGAAGCGAAAATAAGGCTTCCACCAATTATAATCTTCTTAATATCTGCCTCTTTATTCCATATAACTAGGTTGACAATTAATCCTAATGGAACTAACGCATTATTCATAATCGCTAATGATCCTGTATTTACCTTAGCAACACCTTTGTTCCAAAAAAAATAACCTGCACCTGAAGCTACAGCACCCAGGTATATTAATATTCCCCACTGAACTGATGTAGTTGGCATCTTTTCTGTTGAGCCAAGAATGGAAAAAGCAATTAGTGCTACTAAAAACGCACCAATAAAGAACAATCCAAAAATAGTATGCTTAGGTGTACTTTCTAATTCAGGCGTAGATTTTAATAAATACTTGTAAGCAACTTGACCAACAGCAAAGCAAAGATTGGCACCTTGCGTGATCAAAAAACCTAAAAACACATTTTCACTAATGCTTGAGTATTGAATATAAGCAGCTCCTATAACAGCTATTAAAGCAGTAAGTAGATGCCCTTTATGAAATCGCTTACTTAAAATGTCATTTAATAAAGTAATGTAAATTGGTGTCAATACACTAAAAAGTAACACTTCAGGCACAGTAAGAAATTGAAACGACTGAAAGTAAAAACAATACATCAAACCTAATTGAACCGAACCAATTGCGGTAAGTCTGAAAATTGTTTCTGCTTTAATTTCCTTCAGCCTTAAAAAAGGCAAAAATATCATTGTAGCGATACCGATACGCATCAACACTGAAAACCATGGATCAACAGACCCCGAAAGATATACACCAATTAAGCTAAACGAAAAAGCTCAGATAATAGTAACGCCAAATAAATACTTCATAAATTAATCATACATCACTTAAACCAAAAAATCTTTACTTAAAAACGAATGTATAAAATTATCTAAATAAAGACAATGAATTGTAATTATTACTTTAGTTACAATTAACAAAGCGCTCAAACAAGAGTCTCTATTGAATGTGATGATAGAACAAATGAAATTATTTTTGAAGGTACTAATAAGTACATTCCTCCATGGTTAATAAGTCACATTTTTACCAAATAACTAATTGTAGCAATAAACTGTTTTACTGAAAATATAATACCTAATTACATAGATAAAAACTACTGCCAACAAAAGCTATAATTAATACGGGTTTTGATGTTTTATCCAAAAGTTAGTGTATTTTTATAATTCCTTCAAATCTTTTGATTTGGCTTTAGAACAAAAAAGATAAAAACAAAATAAAAAGTTTTGGCTAAGTGCTTAATCGGAAATTCAATAATTTTAATTCCCGTACTAACCATAGCCTAGACGTTACAGAATGTTTTGCCGAGCTAAAACCGGAAATCAATACTAAATTGAAACTTTAAATTTTACAACATTTAAAAAAATGTACTATGAGTAATAGAAGAAATTGGTTAAAGCAAACAAGTTTAGGTATTGTAGGTTTAGGTTTTATTCCGTTTGAGAGTTTTGCAATTCCAACAAAGGAAAACATCATTAAAGAAAAAAGCACAAGCCTAATTCGGTTAAGGTCAAACGAAAATCCTTATGGTCCATCAACATTGGCAAGTAATGCGATGAGTGATAGTGTAAGTGCCAGCAATCGCTATAATTGGGATTTGTTAACGAACTAATTGGAAAAATTGCCCAAAAACATAATTTAACTGATCAAAACATATTACTAGGTGCGGGCTCTTCTGAAATTTTAAATTTAGTTGCTTTGCTTTGCTCAAAAAAATCAGGAAATTTAATTATTGCGGAAACTACGTTTGATTATTGGACTATAACAGCGGAAAATGCAGGTCTTAAAAAAATTGCAATCCCATTAACAGCAGATAAAAAGCATGATTTATCTGCAATGCTAAATGCTATTGACACTGATACCAAAATGATTTATATATGTAATCCTAATAATCCAACTGGGACAATTTGTGCAAGTGAAGCACTTCTAAATTTCATAAATGAAGCCACAAAAGAACGAAAATTTTAGTAGATGAGGCTTACCTAGATTTTACCGACCAACCCTCACTTGCAAATCTTGTAACGGAGAATAAAAACTTAATTATTGCCAAAACCTTTTCAAAAATATATGCCTTAGCAGGTTCACGTGTTGGATATGCAATAGCACATCCTGAAACTATTAAGGAAATAAGTCAATTGCAGTTTGCCACAAATGGTAGTGTAAGTGTTGTCTCGGCTTCAGGAGCTTTAGCATCATTAAAAGGATGATAAATTTGTAACTGATACTATTACATTTAACAATGAAGTAAGAAAATATACAGTTGATCAATTGGAGAATCTAAAAATACGTTGTATTCCGTCCCACACAAACTTTGTCTATTTTTCATTAGAGAATTACAACAAAGACCTTTTTGAGCAGTTAAAAAAGAATAATATTCTAGGAACTAAAATTTATGAAGAAAAGGGGAAATGGTCGAGAATTACAATTGGTACAATGAAAGAAATGAAACAATTTATTAAAGCATTAGAGTAAATATAAAAACAGCATACAACCGCCAAATTGAGCTAGCTGGATTTCGAACCCTTTTACATCGTATATTTAGTAAACATTCAAGATTAATCTTAAATAAAAAATTATGAAAAAACTGTTTCTTATAATAATAACAATTTTGACATTGATTTCTTGCACTATACAAAAGGACTTTTATCAAAATGGAAACCTAAAAGCTAAAGGAAAAATTACTAATAATATAAAACATGGGAAATGCCAACTTTTCTATGAAAATGGTAATCGAGAACAAATTGGGACTTTTATCCAGGGCAAGAAGGCTGGAATATGGAAATCATATCACACTAACGGTTCAATTCATGCCGAAAAGGAATGGGATAATGATAAGTTAACTCGAATTATTTCTTGCTACGATGAAAAAGGTAACAAAATGGATGTAGACACATTTAACAATGTAAATGAAACAGCGAGATTATACGATATCGATGGAAATTTAAATTTTATTATTCACGGAATTGATAATAAAATACCGCGAGAATATTTAAATTTCAAAGAGAAATACGGAATTGGACTGATTATAGAAAATTGTGCAATCGACCCATTTTCCTTTAAAAGAGCGACTAAAAATAATCAGATGATTTCAGAATATTTAAATAAAAAATATGGAAAAGATTGGCTGGACGAATTACCCTCAAAACCTTACGGAATGTAATAAATACGTTTTACAAAACCGTATAAATTAGTAGGTTTTTGTAGTACTTAACACTAGGAGATCGCACTTTTACTATATCCCCTTTTCCAGCAATAATCACTCGCATCGACCAAAACAAAAGTCTTAAAGCGACAGTACCTTAGACCTCACATCTTCAACATCATGCCAAAAATTGAATTAGCAACTGAAATAAAGGCTGACAAGAAAATTGTTTTTGATCTTTCTCGAAGTATCGATTTACATAAAATTTCTACAAAACATACTAATGAAGAAGCGGTCGCCGGAAAAACAACTGGACTAATTGAACTACATGAAAGTGTCACCTGGAAAGCTAAACATTTTGGAGTTTACCAACTTTTAACTTCAAAGATTACCGAATTTGAAAGTCCGAATTATTTTATTGATGAAATGGAAAATGGCGCTTTTAAATGGTTTAGACACAAACATATTTTCGTTGATACTAAAAACGGAACTTTAATGACCGATATTTTTGAATATGAATCTCCTCTAGGTTTCGTTGGAATTTGCGCCGACAAATTATTCTTAAAAAAATACATGATCAATCTTCTTGAAAAAAGGAATAAAACCATCAAAGAATTTGCCGAAACAGAAAAATGGAAATTGATCGTCAAACTATGATTAGAGTTTGAAGAGTTGTTGCCTGCCATTTGCGTCTTTGTCGTAAAAGAAACAATAATTTTCATAACTTAGTTTTTTCCTCACGGAAAAAATGAGAAAAATTGCTTCCTATTTTATCTAACTAGACTTGCATTAAAGCCTATGAAAAATACAATGTATTTAATGGAAAATCGCCACTCAACCTGGCTCGAACTCTTTTTTGACTTAATCTTTGTTGTGGCATTGGGTAAGGTAACTCATCTATTAGCATACACCCATAATTATGAACTACACAGTCATGTATACTTATCATTTGCTATATTATTTTTACCTTTTTGGTGGATTTGGGTACTACATACCTCCTTTTCTAATAGATTTGACAATGACAGTAGGTTCCATAGAGTTTTCACGCTGCTGATTATGTTTGTCCTTATCATTTTATCCACGACAATCGACTCTGGAATAGAAACTAACTACGCTATTTTTTTGTTAGTCTACGGTGTAGCCAAACTAATTACGGCGGGATTATACGCTAAGGATATCCAAAAGATAAAGGGGAGATCAATAAACAAAAGGATTATTTGGGTGCTAATAATTGGAACCCTCCTTGCTGTATCTGGTTTGTTTTTTTCGTACAAAATAGCAGCTGTACTACTAACCACTAGTATTTTTATAGAAATTATTATCATCCAGACCGCTCTAAATACGCAAAACTCAACTAAACCTGTAGATAAAGAACATTTAGTAGAACGCATCGGGCTGCTAGCCATTGTTCTTTTAGGCGAGTCTATAGCTTCCTTGACATCTGGCCTTACTGATGTAGATTGGACAATATTAACTATGGCTACGGGAATGGTAGGCTTCTCGATAATAGCCATGATCTGGTGGATTTATTTCGACTCGCTAAATTTTTTGATTGAAAGTAAAAGAGATAAATATGGAACTGGTATTATTTACTCTCAGTTATTAGTATATATGTCTTTTGCGATACTTGCAAATACAATAAGACATGCCATCCTCAACGATCTAAACCTATTTGATTTTAGAATTATGGCCATGTCAGGAATGCTGCTTCTATATATTGGAAAACAAACAGCATATGCCATCAATACCCCTGAAAACGGTAAATACAGAATAATAAACACCTTGATCGTGCTTTTGATAACTGCAGTGTCTCTGCTTTTAGATAGGGCTCAATACATCCTTTTTGGGATGGCGTTTTCTTTTGCCATTTATATCTTGCTTAACTATAAAACACAGATGAAATTATATGGTAAAGTCAATTTTTGAGTTTTTATCGAATATCTCCACGAGAGTTAATGTGCGTAATAAATAAAAAAAGGGAAGATTGCTCTCCCCTTTTTAGTGATTATTTATCAACGCAGTCAACAGCGGTAAATTTATATTTTACTTTTTCAAAATCGATAGGCTCTCCTTTAACAAAATGAGAAGCTCCCAACGTAATTTGGATTTGCCCATTTCCTAAAATGAGTTCGTCACCACGCTTTAGAAATGCCATTGGATTCTTATACGTTTTCTCCGTATACCCACCTTGGGTAAAGGTATAGCTGGCAAATAATGTATCGCCACGAAATTCTCCGGCGATTTCACCAACCTTCTTCGGCATATTAGCAATAGCCATATCCATATCACCTGTTATTTCTCCATTTTTGAAAGTATTAATTTTCAAATCAAGCGTATCTTCTTCATAAACCGCTTTATAGCACTGTACGCTTACTATCTCTACAGCTTCCTTAGCTTTAATGAGTTTTTCACTTTGATTATTTTTACAACTTTCGAGTCCAATACAAGTTAACAGCAAACAAAAAAGGCCTAGGTTTTTCATAGTAGTATCTATTAGTTAATAATTTTGGCAATAGCCATTGCTAATTTACGAATAAATAAATTGCATTTATAAAGATTCTCTATAAAATTTTAGGGGTAAATACCTTATTAAAATAACCAAGTTTGCTTTTATCTATATTGGTATGCAATAGATTATATAAATTACTCCCTACTATTTACAATAATTTAAACACAATTGCATTCTATCTAAACCGTATTTAATATCGTCTTAAAAATAATACACTCTGCCAACTATAGCTATATCAACCTATATCCTAATTCATAAGTAAAGAGTTGGTAAGTTTTAAATGGAATCACCTTAGCTCTCTATTTTTATTCTATCGTATTTAAAATTCAAACTGTCAGGAAATAAGTTTTTAGACGTCTAATTAATTAAATACCTTTATAAAAAATTACCATGCGTCTCTATATCTATTTTATTAGTTTCTTTTTTTCAATAATGCTTTCTGCACAGAACAGCATTCCTCAAGTTTTGAAAAAACTGAATAAAGAAACTGTTCCCTATATTAAAGTCAATGAATTGAAAGAGAAAGCAAATCTAGTTTTCTTGGATGCCAGAGAACCAAAAGAATACAAAGTAAGTCACATTCAAGGAGCCATTCCCGTAGGCTTCGATCATTTTATATCTAACAATGTTACTGCAAAGGTCAAAGACAAGAACGCCACAATAATTGTCTATTGCTCCATTGGTGTGCGAAGTGAGCAAATAGGTGAAAAATTACAAAAATTAGGGTACAAAAATGTCTACAATTTGTACGGAGGCATATTTGAATATAAGAATAATGGCGGGAAAGTGGTGAACAATCAAAATAAAGTGACAGACAGCGTACACGCTTATAATAAAGCATGGAGTGTTTATTTAACCAAAGGAATTAAGGTATATGAAGACTGATGCTCTACTCATTTTTACTCGTAATCCTGAATTAGGAAAAGTAAAAACTAGACTAGCAAAAACAATTGGTAACGAAAAGGCCTTAACCGTTTACAAAGATTTGCTACTGCACACCAGGAATGAAACTCAGGCTATCGACTGCGATAAATTTGTATTTTATGACTCCGAAATTGTAGAAAACGACATTTGGTCTGGCACATCTTATCAAAAAAAGCTACAATCTAATGGTGATTTAGGCCAACGGATGCACGATGCCTTTAAAACCCTTTTTGAAATGGGGTACTCAAATTGTATTATTGTAGGTAGTGACCTATTTGACTTAAAAGCGATTATTATTGAAACTGCTTTTAAGAAACTTTTAAATCATGAAGTAGTAATTGGTCCTGCAGAAGATGGTGGTTATTATTTATTAGGATTAAAAAAAGACGACCACGCTATCTTCCAGAATAAAGACTGGGGAACGGCTAGTGTTTTTAAAGCGACCATGAGAGATTTAGAGAATAAGAAAGTAGGCCTTTTAGACACTTTGAATGATATCGATACCTTTGAAGATTTAGAACGAAGCTCCTATGACATAGCTGCTTTAAACCTCATTGCATAAATAAAAGAGACAAAAAAACTCATTTAACCTTAAAATACGCATTGCAAAAAAAAATGGAAAAATACATTGACATACTACTAAATTCCTACAGCGGTTATTTTAATTACCTGAAGAACGAAATTTTATACTGGAAGTGGGACAACTACTTTTATGGATTGATTGCCATTTCTTTGGTCGTATGGATCCTTGAGCTTATTTTTCCTTGGAGAAAACAACAAGCTATTTTTCGTAAAGATTTCTGGTTGGATTTATTCTATCTGTTTTTCAATTTTTTCTTACTCAATTTAGTTCTTCTCATTGCATTATCTAATGTAATGGAACAGTTTCTTAATGACGTACTCCATGTATTTGGACTCGAATTAATGTCTATTCAGCTGTTTTCTATATCTGCGCTATCTAAACCGTTGGCTTTATTCCTATTCTTCCTCATTAGCGATTTCCTGCAATGGAACGTGCATCGTTTACTGCACACAATTCCTTTTTTATGGAAAATTCATAAAACCCACCACAGCGTAAAAGAAATGGGTTTTGCTGCCCATTTTAGATACAATTGGATGGAACCATTGGTTTACAAATCCATACTGTACATTCCTATTATTCTTGTGGGAGGTGTAAACCTTGAGGATGTCTTTATTGTACATTTCATCTCGATTGCTATAGGCCATTTAAACCATGCTAATATAGGTTGGGACTACGGTCTTTTAAAATACATCTTTAATAACCCCAAAATGCATATTTGGCACCACAGTAAAAAAATACCTATTAAATATGGTGTCAACTTTGGAATTTCATTAAGCTTGTGGGATTATATCTTTAAAACCAACTACATACCTAGTGATGGTAGAGATATCGAACTTGGTTTTGACGATGAAAATGAGTTTCCTAATGATTTTATTGAACAGGAAATCTACCCGTTTAAGAAATAATCTCTTTTTTTTGTCAGGAATGACTTGTATCACTGTCTATACTTGTATAATTTTAAAATAAGAACGATATGAAAACATATTTTTTAACACTACTTCTATTGCCACTGCTTTCTTGTGGAAAAAATAAAGACAACAATGAAATTCCAACTGCAGCATACCAAACTACTACTACGGCAGATGCGCAGACTATAAATCATGCTAAATGGAATACGTTATTACAGAAAAACGTTTCTAAAAACGGAAATGTAAATTACAAGGGATTTCAAAAAGACAGTAAAGAATTACAGGCCTACCTTAATGAATTATCGTCAAATGTCCCTACAAAAACATGGTCTAAAAATGCTACACTTGCCTATTGGATAAATGCATATAACGCTTACACCGTAAAATTAATTTTAGACAATTATCCAACTAAAAGTATTAAAGACATTAATGATCCTTGGGGTAAAAAATTCTTTTCCTTAGGGAACAAAAAATACAGCTTAGAAGAAATAGAACATGAAATACTTCGCAAAATGGACGAACCAAGAATCCATTTCGCCATCAATTGCGCTTCTTTTTCTTGCCCGAATTTACTAAATGAAGCCTATACTGCAGCACAATTAGACAAACAACTAGAAGCTGTGGCAAAAAGTTTTATTAACGATAAAACTAAGAATACAATAACAGCAAATAAAATTGAAATTTCAAAAATATTTGATTGGTTCGCCGGTGATTTTAAGAGTAAAGGTTCTGTTATTGATTTTTTAAATCAATACAGCACAGTCAAAATTAGTAGTAAAGCAAAAGTAAATTACAAAGAGTACAACTGGAGTTTGAATGAATAAAATTTCGATAATAATCCCAATTTTTAATGAAGTCGATGCTATTGCTCGACTTCTGTTACATATAGAAGATTCGATTTCCAAAACAATAGACTACGAAATAATTATAGTGGATGGCGGCAGTATAGACGGTTCGCAAAAGGAGGTTTTGAAACACGGTAATACCATTTTAATTTCGTCAGAAAAAGGAAGGGCAATACAACTGAATGCTGGATCGAGAGTCGCTTCTGGAACAATTTTGTACTTTTTGCATTGTGATAGTTATCCTCCTTATAATTTTGATTTACTTGTTTTTAAACAAGCTCAAAAAGGAAGTCTCGCTGGCTGTTTCAGAATGAAATTTGATTACAGGCATCCCGTTTTAATCGTTTCACAATGGTTCACTCGATTCAATCATATTTCCTGCCGCGGCGGAGATCAATCGCTATTTGTTACCAAAAAATTATTTAAAGAAATAAACGGTTTTGACGAGCAGTATATCATTTATGAGGATAATGAAATTATTTCAAGGCTTTACGCCAAAAACCAATTTGTCGTTATTCCTGATTACGTAATTACATCGGCCAGAAGGTATCAAAAGAATGGAGTTTGGCGTTTACAATACCATTTTACAGTAATTCATCTTAAACGTAAACTAGGACATTCTGTGGAAAGCATGTTGAATTATTATAAAAAATATGTTCAGTAAGCCTCTTAAAAATATTGGCCAATTCCAAATACAATTCCATTGTTAGCATTTTTAGTAATACCATAACCATAATCAATCCTGAAAACAGCATTGTAAATTTTTTTGTGGATAAATCGAATACCAAAACCAGGATACACCTTTATGTTATTTGAACTAAATAAATCATCTAAATTTCCTCCCGGGCTTCGCCAAGTTCCTGCATCTACAAATAAATTGCTTTGGATAGCCAATTTATTTTTTTCGAATAATGTATGTCGGTACTCTGAATTTAAAACTACTGTTCCTGTTCCCCTATCAATGATATTTCCTACTCCTCTTAGATTTATATTATTATCAACCGCAAAAGGTGCAAATGGGCTCTTACTATTAGATGCCAAACCCAGTCGCAGTCTAGAAGCCCAATTCCCGTTAACACCAACTAATTTATAATACATTAAATCATTCCAGCCAATTACAAACTTATCTTGAAAATTGTTTTGGGAAACTACATATTGAAGATATAAATTGCTTTTAAGTCCATCAATTTTAAAATAATCATACTTCAAATTATCAAAAGTATATTGCAATTTATACAATTGCTTGTTTACATCTAAATTCTGAGGAATATCTGTAGCAGTTGCTCCATCAATATAATTATATTTTTCATTAAAAAAAGCAACCCCTAACTTTATAAGGTTTTGAAAATCAAACTTATATATTCCTAACACCTCAATAGAAGTATTCGTATATTGATAATTTGCTTTGTTGCTGTTTATAAAAACAGGCTCTTTACTATTCCATTTTTGAAAATTGGCTTCCGCTCCAACATTGGCAGAAAATAAACTAGGTGAAGAAAAATTTATTCCATAAGAGTGGAATTCGTTATACTGATAATATCCTCCTAAGACCGTATTTCTCCCAAGAAAATTATACTCATACAAACCAAGTCTATAGGAACCAAATCCATCTGTCGTCCAAATATTTAACAACGGTATAATTGTATAACTTTCTGTAAAATTTAGAGTTAGTTTGTAATTTGAATTGGTCAAAAGATCAATTTGATATTCAACTTTTGAAACACCATTTAATCGAGTGAGGATAACAATATCTCTTTCTACCTTCAAGCTATCAAGCGGACTTCCTACTTTCGTTTCGATGATTTTCAAAATAAAGTCGGAATTCATTTTTTTAGTATTACTAATTACGATTTCGGACACCTTTTTTTCTTGCGAAAAAATCGTAACCGAAAAAAGCATAAAAAGAATAATAAACCTCATATTATTTATATAAATATTTGGAATGCTAATGTAGTATTAAACTTTTTAAAAAAAATTAAAAATATTTGTCAGGAATACTGAAACGGTCCGTCTGATTAATAAATTCGAAAAAAATGTTAAAACCTCTATTTTACTTATTATTCATTCTTGCTTTTACAGTAACACATGCTCAAGGAGAAGAACAAAACGAGACCTCTAATATTCAAAACTATACACCTTCAAAACTTTTAGAAAATGGAAAGTGGGATGTTAAATGGTTTAATAACCTCTACACACAAACGAAAGCTGACGTAAACGGCACTACGATAGACGTGCCTCGCTCCAACTTTTTCACCACCTTATTAGAAGTTTTTACTGGTGTTTCAGAGAGTAAAAAATTTAATGCTGGATTAATTATAGAATATCGCTCTAATACATTCGGAAATCAAAGTGCTACAAGTCCTTTATCGTTTAATAACGAAATTGGGAAATCAAGAACAGGGCTATCACATATTGCACCTTCAGTTAAGATTGCACCATTTAGTTCATTACCCAATTTTTCTATGCAAAGTTCTATATTTATTCCGTTATTTAGCAATGAAAGTAATGAAAATGGATATTTAGCAAACAATAGCTATATCTGGCAAAATCGTTTTTTTTATGATTATAGTTTTCCTGGTTCTAAATTTCAATTGTTTTCAGAATTAGGAACTCGATTATTCTTTGGAGAAAAAAATAAAAACGCAGATGGAACGATTAACCCAAATGGCGGTTATGCCAATTCTAGCGTTGAGTTAGCACCGGGTATATTTCTTAGTTATTTTCCAAGTTCAAAATTTACAACTTTGGTTTTTGCACAACATGCTCAACTTATCGAAATTGATAATAAATTTTCACAAAATTATACCGCTTTAGGTTTAGGTGCAAAATATCAATTGTCAGAAAGTTTAAATATTGAAACATTGTACAGCAAATTTATTAGAGGTAACGATAGCGGTTTAGGGCAATCATTTAATTTAGGATTAAGAGCTATATTTTAAAATAATCAATTAAGCACAACCAGTTTTAATAGTTTCACGATCATTCGCACAATACAACCCTATTCCCTGAAGGGCTTAAGACAAATATTTAAATCAATAGAGAGTTATAATGAGTAGTTACCATTTATAAAGATACATGGAAGCAAAACATCTAGTAACTGATAATAATGTCTAGTGATTATAAATTAGACATCTTAAAAATAATCAATACAATAATTAAACAATTCATAATGAAAAAAATTGCTCTAGCTTTAACAGCGATCATTCTTACCGCAGTAGGATGTAAATCGAATGAAGAAAACTTAAAATTTACAGACAAAGTAGAAAAAGCACATCATAAACAAGAATTTTTAGCTAAAGAAGCAGTACAGTTTGATTTAAAATTAGAGTTTGGCGGAAAAGAAAGAATAGATGCCAAATTTACAATTCTTACCAACTCAACTAAAGGAGTTATTGAATATAAAAATGGGGCTAAAATTATTTTTAATAAAGATAAAGTGTTCTATTCTTCTACAATTCCAAGTGAGGAATCGGTTCGTTTTGATGCTTTCACCTGGGAATATTTTTTCCTATTCCCTTATAAATTATCTGATCCAGGAACGATATGGAATGCGTATGATAATAAAGAAAAAGATAAAGAAAATTACCTAACTGAAAAGCTAAGCTTTAAATCAGGAACGGGAGAAGCACCAGATGATTGGTACGTAGTTTATGCTGATAAAACAACAAATTTACTTGAGAAAGCAGCTTATATAGTTAGTATAAATGGAGGTAAAGAAGCAGCCGAAAAGAATCCACATGCGATTCAATATTTAGAATACAAAGCAGTTGATGGTATTCCTATGGCTACAAAATGGGTTTTCTGGGGATGGGAAGAAGGAAAAGGGTTTACCGATGAAATAGGCCATGCAACGCTAACTGATATCAAATTCGTTAAAGCAGATACTGACTATTTTACAGCTGGAGCTGACTTTAAAACAAAATAGAATCTTTTGATTCTAAATACCTAACTTTAAAGGTCAGTAGCGTCTTTTTTATTGAAAAAACAACAAACAAATTCATTTTATATGGAACATATTGTCATCATAGGTAACGGAATTGCGGGAGTTACTCTAGCGCGTCACATTCGAAAAAAATCAGATTCAAAAATTACTATTGTCTCTTCTGAAAATGAATTTTTCTTTTCTCGTACTGCTTTGATGTACGTGTTCATGGGACATATGAAGTTTGAGCACATGCAGCCTTATGAAAATGATTTTTGGAAAAAAAACAAGATTGATCTGGTTCAAGGATTAGTTACAGCAGTAATTCCTACTTCAAAAGAAATTATCTTATCAAACAATGAAAAGATAGCTTATGATAAATTAGTGCTCGCGACAGGATCAAAACCTAATAAATACGGATGGCCTGGGCAAGATTTAGAAGGTGTTACCGGACTTTATCACAAACAGGATTTAGAAGCTTTGGAGAACTGGGCGCCTAAAACAAAGCGTGCTGTAATAGTAGGTGGTGGTTTAATTGGTATCGAACTAGCCGAAATGCTTCGTTCTCGCGATATACCAGTTACTTTTCTGGTTCGCGAAAAAAGCTTCTGGAGTGGTGTTTTGCCTTTCGGCGAAAGCCAAATGATCAACCGCCACATACAAGAACACCATATCGATTTAAGATTAGACACTAACTTAGTAGAAATTCTTTCAGATGAAAAAGGACATGCTAGAGCAGTCGTTACCGATAAAGGAGAGACTATAGAATGTGAAATCGTTGGCTTGACTGCTGGTGTTTCTCCAAATATTGATTTCTTAAAAGACTCCGGAATAGAACTGGGAAAAGGAATCAAGGTGAACCGTTACTTAGAAACGAATATTAAGGATATTTATGCCATTGGAGACTGTGCTGAACAGCATGAAGCCATTGATTTACGTAGACCAATAGAAGCCGTTTGGTATACTGGTCGTATGATGGGAGAAGTATTAGCACAAACATTAACTGGAGCGCCTACCGCATACAAGCCCGGACATTGGTTCAATTCGGCCAAGTTTTTAGACATTGAATATCAAACCTACGGATGGGTTTGGGCTACAGCCAAAGACGATGAGGAACAGTTTTACTGGGAACATAAGTCGGGCAAAAAAGCAATCCGAATCTCATTTGATAAAAATGACCGCACTTTTCTAGGCATCAATACTTTCGGGATACGCATGCGCCATGAGTTCTTTGATACCGTTTTGACTAAAAAAGAAAAAGTCGATTATGTCATTCATCATCTAGCTGAAGCTAATTTTGATCCCGAATTATATACATCCCATAATCAAGAAATCCAAAAGCAATTCATTAGCCAATTCGTTGGTGTAAAAACAATATAACATGAGTAAATCAGTTAAAAATATATCGATCGCCTCTCATGAAAACATGCAGATGGATGGAATCCAGAAATTAGGCATTACACTTGGATTACTAGGTCTGTTTATTATGACACTAGCCTTATTGAATGTCTCCTTCCCTAACAAAGGGATTTGGCTAGCAGGATCTATCGTCTCCATTTTCACGGGAATTGTAGTCTATGCTAATAGAACCTATCTAAACCAGCCTGAAGGAATAAAAAACAACGGCCTGTGGCATAAGGATTTTACTAATAAAGGGACTTGGGCTTGGATGACGGGTATTATACTGACTTCCTTTTATATTGTTTTATACTGGTTTCCACAATACTTGGGACTAAATCAAGACGGTGGTGCAAACACGGGAATTGTGGGCTTTTTTGATCCTTTTAGTTATATTTTAAACGGAAAAGCAGCTAGCCAATGGTTTGTATATGGAACATTATACACCATTGCCATTCTAGGTCTGGGTTATAAATTTATTTTAAAATACCGTCACAATAAATACCAGTTAGTACGTACGCTTTCAGTGATGTTTTTTCAGTTGGGATTTGCTTTTTTAATCCCTGAAATACTCGAAAAATTGAACCCTGAGAAAGCCTATTTTGCAAAGGATTTGAAGAATATGTGGCCGCTAAATTATTATTTCTTTAATGAGTGGCATTTAAAGAACATGTTTGAAGGAGGGAATTTAGGAATGTTCATGTTGTTTTTTGGAATAGCGATGATATTCATTATCTCCCCTATTCTAACTTATTTTTACGGAAAACGTTGGTATTGCTCTTGGGTTTGTGGTTGTGGTGGCCTGGCTGAAACTGCCGGAGACAGCTTTAGACACTTGTCAAACAAAACCGAAACCGCGTGGAAAATTGAACGTTGGATGATCCACTCAGTATTAGTATTTTCATTTGTAATGACAATTGCTGTTATCTTTACTTTCCTATCTAATAATCCTGAAATGAGCTTTATCACCAGAGACCAATTTATTTGGGGTATAATAGCTTTCCTTGTCGTTTTCACAGGAACCTTATATATATTTAAACGTAAAGAATTAGATACAGACGCTGTTTATACTATGCTTTCCTTAGTGGCGATTATTATCATCTCTTTGTTTATTAATTATTTTTCAGGGAATCAAAATATTCTTTTTATTGATAGTAACTCGTTAAGAGAATGGTATGGTTTTGCTATCGGTGCCGCTTTTAGTGGCGTTGTGGGCGTGGGCTTCTATCCTATCATGGGAAATCGTGTATGGTGTCGTTTTGGTTGTCCTATGGCCGCAATCTTAGGGTTACAACAAAGATTGTTTTCAAAATTCAGAATTACTACTAATGGTGGCCAATGTATTTCTTGCGGGAATTGTTCTACTTATTGCGAAATGGGAATTGACGTACGTAGTTATGCTCAAAAAGGAGAAAATATTGTACGTTCTTCCTGTGTAGGTTGTGGTATATGTGCAGCCGTGTGTCCCAGAGGAGTACTGAAATTAGAAAATGACACACCGGCTGGCCGAATCAATTCGAACGAAATTTTATTAGGAAACGATGTTGATTTAATGGATTTAATTAACCAAAAATAACATGAAGAGCGTAATTTACCTATTGATTATATTTACTTTTTTTCAAGCTTCCGCTCAAAGAAACTATCAAAAAAGCTACTTTAAAAACGGACAATTGCAATCAGAGGGTTGGTTAAACCAAAATCAAAAAGTAGATTACTGGTTTTATTATTTCGAAAATGGAAATAAGAAAGAAGAAGGTCACTACACCGCTAATAAAAAATGCAAGTGGTGGATTTTTTACAAATCAAATGAGGCAATCAATAAAAAAAGTGAATTTGAAAACGATCAATTAAATGGTTATTCATTATTTTACAAAAAAAATAAACTCGTTAAAGCTGAAAAATATTCTATGGGTAACAAAATTAAAGAATGGAATTCGATAAGTGAATTCAAAAAAGACAATAAAATAAGCTTCTAATGAGTAAAATAAAAGTAATTATTCCTGCTTACAACGAAGAAAAAGCCATCGGGCATGTCATTAAAGATATTCCCTCCAGCGTTTCGGAAGTTATTGTTATCAGCAATAATTCTACAGACAATACGATTCAAGTAGCTAAGAATGCCGGTGCAACTGTTCTTTCTGAAAACAGAAAAGGCTATGGCTATGCTTGTCTGAAAGGCTTGGAATACATTGGGCAGCTAGAAGCAAAGCCTGATATTGTCGTTTTTCTAGATGGAGACTATTCTGATTATCCTCAGGACTTGACCCAAATTATTGCTCCGATACTGGATGATAATATTGATTTTGTTGTTGGCGCCAGAGTAGCACATTTACGGGAAAAACATTCGATGACGCCACAACAAGTTTTTGGAAATTGGCTGGCAACAACTTTAATGAAAAGCTTTTTTAATGCTACATTTACAGACTTAGGTCCTTTTAGAGCCATAAAATATGAAAAGTTAGTCGCTTTAAATATGGAAGATAAAACCTATGGATGGACGGTCGAAATGCAACTTAAAGTTCTAAAACAAAAAATGACTTACGTAGAAATCCCTGTTCGCTATAAAAATAGAATAGGAATTTCAAAAGTATCAGGAACTGTAAAAGGAAGCGTTATGGCGGGAATAAAAATAATAGGATGGATTTTCAAATACACCTTTAAATAATATCATGTTACTACTTTCATATATCATTGTAATTCTATACAGCATTTCGATTTTGCTTTTATTTTTCTATAGTTTAGCCCATTTTAACTTACTGCTGAATTATTTAAAAAGTAAAAAACGTACAGATAAGTCTGTACAATTTGACCTTTCAAAACCAAATGAAATTCCCTTCGTAACTATACAGCTTCCTATCTATAATGAAAAATATGTAGTGGAACGCTTATTAACTACCGTCGCACAAATGGACTATCCTAAGGACCGACTTGAAGTTCAAGTTCTTGACGACAGTACTGATGATAGCGTACTGGAAACGAAAGAGTTAATAGGCCAAATTGCAAAGTCAGGACTAGACATAAAACACATTCAACGCACTAATCGAACGGGGTTTAAAGCAGGTGCTTTGAAGGAAGGTTTACTTACTGCTAAAGGAGAGTTTATCGTTATTTTTGATGCTGATTTTGTTCCTCAAAAAGACTGGCTCTATAAAACGATCCCTTATTTTAAAAATCCAAAAATTGGAGTGGTTCAAACCCGATGGGGCCATCTGAACCGTAACTATTCGATATTGACAAAAATTCAGGCTTTTGCCTTAGATGCCCATTTCACTTTAGAACAAGTAGGTCGGAATTCTAAATTGCATTTTATCAATTTTAATGGAACTGCCGGAGTATGGAGAAAGCAATGTATTCTCGATGCGGGGAACTGGGAAAGTGATACCCTTACCGAAGACTTAGATTTAAGTTATCGCGCTCAGTTAAAAAGCTGGGAATTCAAATATCTCGAAAATGTCGTTACCCCTGCTGAATTGCCTGCAATTATAAGTGCCGCACGTTCCCAGCAATTTAGATGGAACAAAGGTGGCGCCGAAAATTTCAGCAAAAACGCGATTCGAGTACTACAATCAGAATCTATTGGGTTCAAGACAAAAGCTCATGGAATGTTGCATTTATTGAATAGTACCATGTTTTTGGCGATTTTTACAATGGCAATCTTAAGTGTTCCCATGTTATACATCAAGAATGAGTTTGCTGAATTTGAAAAAGTATTTGACTTACTAATCTTTTTTGTTATTACTTCAATCCTTTTTTTTATTAGCTATTGGGCAACTTACAAGAGTATTCATGGAGGAGGTTTTAAGAACTTCTTAAAATACATTACTTTATTTATCACCTTTTACACCATTGCAATGGGATTCTCATTTCACAACACCATAGCAGTGCTAGAAGGTTTGTGGGGGAAGAAAAGTGAATTCGTGCGTACTCCAAAATTGAATATCGAGGCACTTAAAGAAAAATGGAAACAGAATAGTTATCTTTCACATACGATTTCAAAAAACATCATAGTTGAAGGTATATTAATCCTTTACTTTGTTTTTGCTATGTATAGTGCTTTTCTACTGAATGACTACAGCTTGATTGCCTTGCATTTAATGCTTTTCATTGGTTTTAGTTTTGTATTTGTCAAATCAATACAAATTAATAAATGAGTTGGAACGCTTCAAAGAGCATGAAGTCCTATGGTTTTCTTATACTAAGCCTAATTATCTATGCCTATATCGCTTATGTTTTAAATAGAGCTGATTTTCTACATTTAGTTATTTCTTATAGCTTTCTGTTTGTCTGCTTTTATCAAATTATAAAACTGCAAAAAGATAACATCCCTTTTTTAGTTGGAGCAGCACTACTGTTTCGATTGGTTTTTCTAGTGGCGTTACCTAATTTGTCTCAAGATTATTTTCGCTTTATATGGGATGGGAACCTTATCCTCGAAAATATAAATCCGTATTTACAGCTGCCAAAAGACCTTATTAACCAAAACAACTTTGTTATTCCAAACGCTTCTGATTTGTATAACGGAATGGGAAGTTTGAGCGCTGGACATTACTCCAACTATCCCCCTGTAAACCAATTCTTATTTGCTGTTGCTGCCTTTTTTAGTACACAATCTATACTAGGAGCAGCAATGGGGATGCGATTGCTTATTATTGCAGCAGATTTTGGAACACTCTACTTTGGTGGTAAATTACTTCTCCGTTTAGGAATGGATAAGCATCGTATTTTCTGGTATGTACTCAATCCATTAGTACTTATTGAGCTAACTGGAAATTTACATTTTGAAGGAATCATGCTCTTCTTTTTTGTTTGGGCAATGTATCTTCTAGAGCAAAATAAATGGAAATTAGCTGCCTTAATTTTGACGTTGTCTATTTCTGTCAAATTATTACCATTATTGCTATTACCGCTATTCTTAAAAAAATTAGGTTGGAAAAAAGCGGTTTCATTTTACACCATTGTAATGGGTGTAAATGTATTGCTCTTCCTCCCCTTTCTTTCGAAGGAATTAATTCAGAATTATAGCGAAACCATAGGCCTGTGGTTCACTAATTTTGAATTCAACGCCAGTATTTATTACATCATTAGACAGATTGGATTTTGGATTACCGGATACAACATCATTCATATCACGGGAAGAATTATTCCTGTACTAATTTTACTTTTCATATTATACCAAAGCTTTAATGCAAAAAATAAAACTACACTTGATTTATTCAAAAGTTTTCTTGTTGTTTTAACATTATATTTTCTAAGTTCAACTACAGTACATCCATGGTATATAATCAATCTTATTCTTATTGGAGTATTCACAAAATACAAATTCCCACTTATCTGGAGTTTGACAGTGATTTTGAGCTACAGCGCTTATATAAATCCTGAATTCAAAGAGAACTTCTGGCTCATCGGTTTAGAATATTTTATAGTCTTCGCTTTTATAATTTATGAAAAACGGAACTATCTTTCCTCCAGAAAACAGTATACTTAAAACTATTGAAGATCAATCCACACTAATAGTTTAACTACTTGGAAAATACATACGATACCCTTTGACTTTTCAAAAGGAAAAAAGAATTAGCCTTATAAAACAAAAAAAACCGAATTAAATAGGAATTCTGTCAGGAAATCGTAAATACTCCGTCTACTAAAGTACTTATATATAGCTTCTTAAATTTAAAATGCTTATTTTAGTACATATTGAAGTTGCCATTTTTAGTAGAGATAAAAATAAAGTATCGAATGTAAAAGCACTATCTATATTCGATATTAAGTTAACTCCTATACTATTGTAAAGCTAACCCAAGACACCTAACTAAATTGATACAAGAAAACCTATTTCGAATCCTTTAACTTTAAAAAAAGATGAAACTCAAAATAACAATTATATGCACCATTGCTGCCCTCTGCATTACGGCTTGCAGTAAATCTCAAAAACGAGATCTGGTTGATAAAAGGGAAATTTCACAAGACTTTAAAGAATATTGGTTCAACGGTGAGGCTGAGTTATCAAGTTTCCAACTTACCCAAGCTCGATATGGTGAATTACGCGAAGGAAAAGCAGTTATGATTTTTGTAACCGAACCGTTTTCTACAACAAAATTAGTCAAAGCAGATCAGCCAACAGAAAAAGATATTTCAGTTCTAAAACTTAACTTTACCAAGAATTTTATAACGGGAATTTATCCCTACTCCATGATGACCAGTTCTTTTTTACCTGTATATGAAAATCAGCATGCCTTAAAAATAGTGACAAGCATTCAAGAATGGTGTGGACAGGTGTTTGTACAGCTAGAAAATCGAAATGCTTTTGACATCCAAATACATTCTTACTTTGAAAGCGAAGGTGAACAAAAACTAACACTCCCAAAAGAACATCTTGAAGATGAAATTTGGTCACTAATCAGAATGAATCCTGAAAAATTACCCCTTGGAGAAATGAAGATGCTACCCTCTTTTTTCTATCTGCGCTTGACGCATCAAAACATGGAATTCCAAAATGTAGTAGCGTCAAGAGAAAAGCAACAAAATGATACCTCTTGCTACACCCTAGATTACAAAAAACTGAATCGAAAATTAAAAATATATTTTGAAAATAAATTTCCGTACCGCATTGTAAAATTCGAAGAATCATATCCTGATGGTTTTAAAAACAAACAAATGATGACTACTACAGGGACTCTTATCAAGAGTATTCTTAGCCCATATTGGGAAAAGAAAGGGTTAATTGATGAACATTTGCGCAAAGATATGGGGCTCTAAACATTGCTTAATATCTTTAGCATGATATTTATTTAAGGAAAAATTTAAAAATTTACAACAGAAAAAGAAGTTGCAAATCACTAATAAAGTATCACTTATAATTTAAATGTATTATTGATTTGCCTTAAATCCTAACAGCTAATTATAAAAAACTTATGAAAGCACTAGTAATTTCTGGCGGTGGTAGTAAAGGAGCTTATGCAGGCGGTGTTGCTGAATACCTTATTAACGATAGTGGTAAACAGTATGAATTGTTTGTAGGTAGCTCAACAGGTAGTTTATTACTCCCCCATCTCGCTTTGGGCAAAATTGACAAAATAAAAGAAATTTATACTTCTGTAACACAGCGTGATATTTTTAATATAAATCCTTTTAATATCAAGAAATCAAAAAATGGGTTTGAAACGAGTATTAACCATTTTAATTCGCTTAAAACATTTATAAAAGGATGCCCTACTTTTGGAGAGAGCCATAATCTGAGAAAACTAATTAGAAAAAGCATTACTCCAGAAGAATTTAGTCTACTTAAAATCAATAATAAAAAAGTAATTGTAACGGTTTCAAATCTCACTTTGAATACGGTTGAATATTTTAATTCTAATGATTGTACTTATGATGATTTTTGTGATTGGACTTGGGCTTCTTCAAATTACACGCCCTTTATGTCTTTGATTACCAAGAATAATCATCAATATGCAGATGGGGGATTTGGAAGTTTTATTCCCATTATGCATGCCATTGAAAATGGAGCTTGCGAAATTGACGTTATTATTTTAGAAAGTGAAAATAACGAAACAACACAAAAGGTAATTACCAATCCTTTTACTCTTATGTTCAGAACCTTCCAATTTATGATAAACACTAATAATACAAAAGACATCATCATTGGAAAGCTCGTTGGAATAAATAAAAAAATTAATATTAACTTCTTCTTTACACCTGATCACCTAACCGACAATCCCTTAATTTTTGATTCAGACCAAATGACTCAGTGGTGGAAAGACGGTTATGAATATGCAAAGTCTAGAACTCCCACAAACTTCAGTCATAGTCCCGAATAGTCAATCGTTTAATAAATCATTCCATACTTCTGAAATGAAGCTGAAAAAAGCAACTTATTTTTAAAATATTATCATTGATATAGCTCTTTGACTATTACTGCAATAAAGTAGATCTATGGCACCTTATTAAGCTGATTTTGATTACCATTTTTACACGATACAAATCCTCCGTATTACAGACTAAGCAATAGCGCCTATTTTAAAACAGACTGTGTGTAAATTATTAGTTAATTACTATCAAATATTTAACGACTATCCTTTACTCTTTTTTATGAAAAAAGTAAGATTTTAAGGTCTGGAAAAAGAGTATATTTGAATTTTTAAAATAAAAAAGGCAAATTCATGGGCTTGATTAAAGAAAATTCAAAATCCGTTTTAGAGCAATGGGTCAATCAATTTAGTGATGAACTCTACTCTTGGGCATTTTTTAAAACTTCCTCCAAAGAAGTTGCCGAAGATCTAGTACAAGACACTTTTTTGGCTGCATTTCATAAAATAGATAGTTTTCAAGGCAAAAGCCAGCCTAAAACCTGGTTGTTTTCAATACTCAACAATAAAGTGATTGATTATTACCGATTGAGTGCCCGTACCACTAAGAAAAACTTCAGTTTAACCGAAAATAGTGGTTATGAACTTTCTGACGGGCTTTTTAATAATTATGGATGCTGGAAAAATAATGATATCAACGCCGTTTGGGATCAAGAACAGGAATTACTAGACAATCCTGATTTTAATACGGTCATGGAAGAGTGTATGGATGACCTACCTCAAAAATGGAAATTAGCCGTAACATCCAAATACTTAAGCGAAAAAAAAACAGAAGCTATTTGTCAGGAATTAGAAATTACTGCGTCTAATTATTGGCAGATTGTTCATAGATCCAAGCTTTTATTAAAAAAATGTCTGGAATTAAAATGGGTTTAATCAAACTTTAATATTCGAAGAAAATGAATACAGTAATGAGAATATTGTTGAGACCCTGTAAAAAGACAACAGAGTTAATCGACAAACAAATGTTTACTCCTTTAACGATAAAAGAAAAGATACAATTACAGGCTCATAAAGCCATGTGTCAAACTTGTAATGCCTATGAAGCCCAATCTAAATTAATTGATGCCCTCATAGGAAAATGGTTTGCCGCTGACTCCTCCAAAAAAAGCGCTACGTTAGACGAGGAGAAAAAAAACAGAATTATTGAAGAGATTAAAAAGATCTGATCCGACTTATTTTGTCAGGAATCAGTACTAAGCGTTTCTATACCTGTAATAGAAACCAGAGTATAAAAACATGAAAATGATTGCTGCTACACTTTCCAAAAAGAATCCGCTTGTGCTGGGTTTTTCAATTAGTTTAATTGGTGCTTTTACCCTTAGGATACATCAACATTATCAGCTTACAAATTTTATCATAACAAGAAAACTGGGCATCAATTTCATTTATTATAGAAATTATTTCAGTCCAGTACTTTGTATTAACAACAGTTAATAAAATAGCAGGATGGCTCATTAATCAAGAAAAATTACTAGTGCTACTTGAGGTCTTTTCCATTCCTTTTGACAATTGGCCTATACGTCATGAGTAATACAGCTAATCAGGAAACTGGTTTAAAAAGCAGCCTATTTTAGGAGGAACAATGTTAGCTCCAAAAGCGGGAAAACTAATTCAAGAATTAATCTTAGCCAATACTACAGGACTAACGATCAGTAAAATAGTCAATAAAGTATATCCTTATCCTGTAGCGACAAGGATTAATCAAAAACTTATAGCAGAACACAAGCAGAACATTTTAACTGATAAAATTAAACAAGTATTACATTTTGCTTTAAAATCTTTAGCTGAAAAAGAGTCAACTTATCTAGAATTTTCTTGCTATTTTACTGTAAATCAAATATGTAAAAATCCGCACTTAAAAATAAGATATTAACAGTACTTTTTACGTTATATTAAGTATTAATGTTTATTGTTAACAGATACTCTAAGTATTAGCTTTATGGAAAATAGTATACTTGAATTTATCGATTTCAAAAAAATAGATACTCTACTTAAAGGGTTCAAAAACACTACTGGGTTAGCTGTTGCTATTGTAGATCTTGAAGGGGTTATTTTGTCGCAATTTCAATGGAAAAAATTACAGAAAGATTTCTACCTTAAAAATCCAGAAACTTCAAAATGGAATACCAATATCAAACTGGAATTAACGCAGGTTGAAAAATTCAATTTTCACAAGAACCCGAATGGATTAGTTGAAGTAACTATACCAATATTAGTTAATGAAGAACATTTTGCCAACCTATTTTCTGGATATTTCTTTTTTGAAAAACCTGATACCCTTTTTTTAGAAAAAGAAGCAAAAAAATATGGATTTGATGAAAAAGAGTATGGTGATGCAGTAAACCTTCTGCCAGTGCTTTCTTTGGCGGAAATTAAAAATACAATGACTTTTTTGATAGAAACGCTTCATTATATTTTCGAAATGGCTTTTGATAAAATGAAGGAAGTAAATTTGAAACATATATTAACCATAAACAAATTGTTTCTTGAGGATATTATTGATAACAGTCCTGCTTTAATATATGTGTCTGATCTTGATGGTAAAATTAAGTTAGCGAACAACAAATTTGCAAAAATATTTCAATTAGACAAAACAGAAATAATTGGAAAGTACCGCCAAGAGATTATGCCTGCAATAATAGCAGAGCAGCACCGTAACAATGATATAGAAGTTATAAAATTAAAAAAATCAATAGACATTGAAGAAGAGAATATAGAAGCTGATGGGAAACATTTTTATATTTCACAAAAATTCCCTCTATTTGATACTAATGGAGTTATTCATGGTGTGGGAGGAATATCGACTGATATAACTGCGAAAAAAAGAGCAGAAGAAGCACTCACGAAGAGTGAAAACAAGTATAAAAGTCTGTTCAACAATTCAGTTGATGGCATTCTAGTGTTGACTGAGCAAAGTGAAATTCTAGAACTTAACAATAAGATTTGCGAAATATTAGACTATAGTCGTGAAGAGTTACTCTTATTAAAAGGATATGAATTCATTCATAGCGAAGATTTAGCAAACAAAGATCATGCGACTACACTAGAACAACTCCAACAAGGGAAAACGATTATCTCTCAATATCGCTTACGCAAAAAAGATGGTAGCTACATTCCTACTGAACTAAGCACAAAAATGATCGCCGATAATCAATTCTTAAACATCATTAGAGATATCACTGAACGCAAAGAAGCTGAAAAATCCTTGATGGAAAGCGAGAAAAAACTTTCTGTTATCTTTAATAATCATACTGATCTTCAATTATTAACTAGTATTAAAAATGATAATGAGTATACTGTTGATGCCATTAATAAACCGTATGTGACAACTTTAGAAAATTTTGGACTTACTCTTGACATTGACACAGTAATAGGCAAATCTTTAAAACAATTGAATGAAGCAATTGGTCTAAATGAGGATTATTACAATATGACAATAGCTAAATACAAAGAAGTTGCTCGTACCGGAAAATCACTGAATTTTACTGAAAACCTCGATATTGCAGACCAAATCTATACTTCTGACATAACAATTACTCCAATTATGAATGATCAGGGTGAATGTCAATACATATTGTATAATTCTCATAATATAACTGAGCAAACAAGGACAAATAGTGCATTAATTGAAAGCGAAGAAAAATTCAAACAAATTTTCCTCACAAGTCCTGATCTTGTTACAATTAGTCAAATGAAAAATGGCACGTATATCGATGTCAATGAAAATTTTGTACAAACATCAGGATATTCTCGAGACGAGATAGTAGGAAAAACATCTAACGACATCAACATTTGGACTAATCTGAAAGATCGAAGTCGTATGCTTTCTATATTGAACGAATTTGGAAAAGTTGAAAACTTTGAAGCACAATTTACTATGAAAAGCGGCCAAATCATTGAAGGCCTTTTGTCTGCAGCTATACTGGGAATAAATAATATACCACACATTCTTACTATAACAAGAGACATCTCGTACCGTAAAGCTATTACAGAGAAATTACTTAAACTTTCTCATGCCGTTGAACAAAGTCCTACTCTCGTAGAAATAACAGATACGAAAGGGAATATTGAATATGTAAACCCAAAATTTACTGAAACTACAGGCTATTCATTAGAGGAAGTAGTGGGTAAAAATCCCCGAATCTTAAAATCAGGACATACAACAGCTAAGGAGTATGAAAATTTATGGAATACCATTTCCTCTGGCAGAGAATGGCGAGGTGAATTTCATAACAAACGAAAGGATGGAACATTATACTGGGAGCAAGCTTCAATTTCCTCAATAAAAAATTCCAAAGGAAAAATAACACATTACTTAGCTATAAAATCAGATATTACTGAAAAGAAAAAAATAGTTGATGAACTAATAAAAACTAAAGAGAAAGCAGTAGAAAGCGACCGACTAAAATCAGCATTCTTGGCTAATATGAGTCATGAAATTCGAACACCTATGAATGGAATTCTAGGATTTTCATCATTGTTGAGTGAGCCTGGATTAGGAAAAGAAGAACAGCAAGAATACATAAAACTTATTCAAGTAAGTGGAGCACGTATGCTAAACCTTATTTCGGAAATTATAGATATCTCCAAGATCGAATCTGGAATGATGGAAATTAGTCTACAGCAAGTAAATGTTAATGAAAAAGTAGGTTTCGTTTTTAACCTTTTAAAATTAGATGCCGAAGAAAAATCAATTCAATTAACATGTAAAAGCATTGAGTTTCCTGATCTTTACTTAATCACAGATCCTGAAAAACTGTATGCAATTTTAACAAACTTAGTAAAAAACGCAATCAAATATACAGATAAAGGTTCGATCGAATTTGGTTACAATATTAAAAATGAAACGGTAGAATTTTTTGTAAAAGATAGTGGGATTGGAATTCCATTAGACAGGCATGCAGCCATTTTTGAGCGTTTTATTCAAGTTGACATCACCAATATCCAAGCGCGTCATGGTGCTGGTTTAGGACTAGCTATTGCAAAAGCTTTTGTTACCTTATTGGGCGGTGAAATTTGGCTTGAGAGCCAAGAAGGAATAGGCACTACCTTTCATTTCACATTACCGTTGAATACACAAAACAAAGAACAAAAATTACAAACAAGCATCATTAGAAAAATTGGAAATGAAAATGCATCTCATCTCATTTCAAAACTAAAAATACTAATTGCTGATGACGACGCCATTTCAAGAAAATTAATGTCAAAGTCGGTAAATGAATTTGGAAAAGAAATAATTGAAGCCAAAAATGGACTTGAAGCAGTTGAAAAACTTAAAGAAAACTCAGATATTGATTTAATCTTAATGGATGTTCAAATGCCCGAGATGAATGGTTATGAAGCGATTAAAGAAATCCGAAAATTAAACAGTGATGTTATAATCATAACACAATCTGCATTTGGACTCACCGGCGATAGAGAAAAAGCAATTTTGGCTGGATCTAATGATTATATTACTAAACCGATCGATAAAAACGAGTTGGTTCTTTTACTCAACAAATATTTTATTCCATTGCAAGATTAAATTAGGCTAAATAATTTTTTAATATAATATTAAATAAAGCGCGACTAGGCAGTCGCGCTTTATTTATCTACTATTTTTCTTCAAAATATTAATCTGCTCTTATGGTCTTACTTATACGAAAGTTCTAAGTAATCGTTTTTTAATATATTATATTTTGATAGGTATGTCTTTACAATACGTAAAATAATCAGGATGTCTATTCACTCCTAGAGTTAAACAACTATTGTATTTTACTATTAAAATATTTAGTTAAAAAGAGTAATACAAGTAAATAAAATCTTAAATTACTATTGCTAAACTTCAAATAAAAAAATATGGCAGAAGCACTTTATTTTATGCCAGATATAAGTGGCTTTTCGAATTTTGTAAATGATACAGAAATAGAACACAGCATTCATATAATAGCTGAATTGTTGGAGCTTTTACTTGATAACAATCCTCTCGAACTCCAGCTCGTAGAAATCGAAGGTGATGCCTTGTTTATGTTTAGTACAAAAATTCCCAGCTATAAAGAGTTGATGCAACAAACAGAAACAATGCTGGAAGAATTTCATAGACACACAAAAGAGTACGATACGAAACGGATTTGTACTTGCGGTTCCTGTAAGACTACCATCGATTTAGACCTTAAATTTTTAGTTCACTATGGCGAGCTAACGATGATAAAAGTCAAAAACATTATTAAACCTTATGGAAGAGAAGTCATCCAGATTCATCGATTACTAAAAAATCAAATACCTGTTCAAGAATATGTTTTATTTACTGAGAACATGTATACGTTGTATCAGGACAATATGATAGAAAGTTGGACAAAAAAAACGGAGATATATGATTTCCAAAATTTAAATTATTTCTACAAAATTTTAGACAATATCAAACTCAAAGTAGAAGAAGAATCCGAGAAAGAGGCGGAAGAAAACGACGATATTACCATTCCAGATGTTATAATAAATAAAATATTTAATGCCAATATACAAAAGATTCACCGCTACTTAAGTGAATTAAAATACCGGCATATCTGGGATAAAGAAGTAATGAGAGTTGATTTTGATGAAAACGAAGTCAATCGCGTGGGTACAGAACACAATTGTGTTTTAAAACTAGGTACTTTAAAATTTGAGACAATTAGCCGACCTTCAAAAGACAGCTTGATTTATGGTGAAAAAACTGAAGGAATGATTTTGCTTCGAAAATTCTACTACCTCGTAAAGTTACACTCCCTAGACTCAAATACCACTGAAGTTAGTCTTAGTTTATATCTAGAATATACATTCTTAGGCCGTTTATTGAAACGAAGTATCTTAAAACGAATTACAAAAATGTGGCAAAACAAATTAGAATCCCTGCACAGAGTTACAAAGAGTGCTATTTCACAGTAATAGACTTTTAGTTATCTCGTCTAAGAAGCGAAAAATTCATATAATCTCTTCAAAATCTGAAAAAAAATCTTAAAATTTTCATAGAAGTTAGTATCCCCTTTTTTAATAAGTAACTTTACTGTTATGAAAAAAACCTTTTTTATACTCGCCGCATTTTTACTGATAATCGGTAGTGGATATTCTTTTTATCATTTCAATGCTGTCACTGAAATACCTACTGTGGCTAAATTAGAATATAAAGGCATGAATTTAGTCGCACCCATCAAAGAATTAAAAAACACCACTTTTGAGGAATTGAAAGCGTATAACATCAATTCGATATCTTTAATTCCGTACGCTTTTGTTGATGTAGAAGATGCCTCTGTACATTATAATAACAAAAGACAATGGTGGGGCGAAAGAACTGAAGGAATTATCGCCAGTAATCAACTTGCCCATGATTATAAAATGACCGTAATGCTAAAACCTCATCTTTGGGTAAACCATAATTTCTATACCGGAGATTTGGATTTTTCAACTGATGTCGAGTGGAAAAAATGGGAAGCCGATTATGAGAAATATATTCTTGACTTTGCACAACTAGCCCAAAATGAAAACATAGAACTCTTTTGTTTTGGTACCGAATTAGGAAACGCTGTTGCAAAACGCCCTGAATACTGGTCACAGCTAATCCATAAAATTAGAAAAATATACTCAGGCAAACTAACCTATGCAGCAAACTGGGATGATTTTGACAAAGTCCCTTTTTGGAATCAGTTAGATTACATTGGGATTGACGCCTATTTCCCTTTATCCGATGCTACAACACCCGCAGTAGCCGACCTTAATACAGCTTGGCAGCAACACATCCTAAAAATGGAAAAGCTTCAAGCGAAAATAAACAAGAAAATACTCTTTACAGAGTTTGGGTACCGTAACTCAGACCAAGCGGCCAAAGAGCCTTGGACTGAAAGTCAAAATAACATTAATAATTTAGCGCAAGTCAATGCGTATGAATCCTTATTTCAAAGCTTAACTCAAAAAGCCTGGTTTGCAGGAGGATTTGCTTGGAAATGGTATGCTGATGATTATCATAAAGAGAAAAAAAATAGTATTGATTACACTCCGCAGGAAAAGCCTGCCCTCGAAACCATCAAAAAATGGTATAAATAATTTAAAATGAAAAAATGAATATACAAAAAAGTAAACCTGTATTAGTTTTTGATGTAAACGAAACTTTACTGGACATGACTCCATTGAAAAAAGCAGTTAATGCGCTATTAAATGAAGAACAAGGATTCCGCATCTGGTTTGGAATGTTATTGCATTATTCTACAGTTTCAAACAGCATTAATGAATACTATAATTTCACCACTATAGCAGCTGTAACACTTGATATGGCTGCAACATCTATGCATAAAAAAGTAACGGAAGAGGATATTAAAGAAACATTATCAGTTATAAAATCATTACAAACCTACCCTGACGTAATCAAAGGGCTACAGCTTTTAAAAGAGAACGGTTTTAGGTTAATAACCTTAACTAACTCTCCCCCTAGTGCTTTAAAAGAGCAGCTAAAGAATTCCAATTTAACTGATTATTTTGAGCAAGCATTAAGTATTGATACTATAGAAAAATACAAACCAGCAGCAGAAACCTATTTATGGGCAGCAGAAAAACTAGCCGTACAGGCCAAAGAAATGCTTATGATTGCAGCCCATGGCTGGGACTTAGCTGGGGCGTCACATGCAGGTTTAGCAACTTGTTTTATTGCTCGTGAAGGGCAATCATTATATACTTTATCCAGTAAACCTGATCTTGTAGCTAATGATATTCTAGCGATGGCAGAAAAATTAGTTGCGACATATACCGAATAATCCAGTTTTATAAAAACTCAAAAGGGCGTTAGTTTTAAATAAAACTAACGCCCTTTTATTGAACTAAATAATTAACCACTATTTATTTTGATTCCTGAAATAGCATCGCTGCCGAATTCATGCAGTATCTCAATCCAGTAGGATTAGGACCATCGTCAAATAGATGTCCCAAATGTCCATCGCAACGTGCACAAACAATTTCGCCACGTACCATTCCCAGACTTTTATCAACCACTTCTTTTACTCTATTTTGATTAATTACATCATAAAAACTTGGCCAACCAGTACCTGAATTAAATTTTGTTTTAGATGAAAATAAAGGCAATTTACAAGCAGCACAAAAATAGTTTCCTTTTTTATGGTTGTCATTAAATTCATTTTGATAAGGACGCTCGGTTCCTTTTTTACGCAAAACGTAATATTGATTGTCTGTAAGTACCTTCTTCCATTCGGCATCCGTTTTCACCACTTTCTTCAACGAGGTATCTGTCAATGACAAAACCGGTTGCTGTTGCATTGCTGTTTCCGTTGATGCTGCAATTACTTTTTCACTTTTATTTGCTTGCATACATGCCATAAAGCCAAAGGCTATTACGGGCAGTACTAAGAGTTGTTGGTATCGTTTCATAATTTTAATGATTAGGTTTTAACTTTTCTTTATATGTTTTTTTAAACTTGTTGTATCGCGGTACTGAAACGCCTTTCACATAAGGCTGATTGGGATTAATTTTGACATAATCTTGGTGGTAATCCTCTGCGGCATAAAAGGCCATAACTGGTTTTACCTCTGTAACAATAGGATTTGCAAATACTTTATTGGCGGTAAGCTCCTTAATTTTGTCTTCGATTATTTTTTTCTCAGCTGCATTTTTGTAAAAGGCAATAGAACGATAGGACGAACCCTTGTCTGGTCCTTGCTGATTTGGTGTTGTAGGATCTTGTGATGCAAAAAACACATCGACTAGTTCCTTAAATGAAACAATTTTAGGATCATAATACACGGCTACAGCCTCAGCATGGCCTGTTCTATTCGACCCCACTTCCTCATAAGAAGGATTCTTCATTGTTCCCCCAGAGTATCCTGAAACCGCTTCGTCTACACCTACTACAGCTTCAAAAACGTGTTCACTGCACCAGAAACAACCCTCGGCAAAAACAGCAATTGCTTTCCCGTTTTTAGGTTCTAAAGACAACTTCTTTGTTTGTGCATTACAACTTAAAATTGTAAACAACACGACTACGTAACTTGCTAATTTAATTTTCATTTGCTCGCATTTATTTGTTTTATCGAATCTATTTAACTCCGTTATCATTATTGATTTTGCCAGCCATAATAGGCTTGCTCATTTCATAATTGAATCTATTGTAATATACGGCTGATTTATATTTTTGGTTTTCAAACAAACCTTAAAGTTTTGTTAGTTTTTCACACTCAACGTTTCTAAAATCTTTTCTTCAAAACCTTGAAGCGCTCTGATCGCATAATCTACCTTCTTTTTAGATTTGTATTTATAGGATACTTCTAAGAAATTTTTAAAAGGAACATTTGGCTGTACTTGCAACGCATCATTTTTTCTATAGTTTACTTTAATGGGAATATCCTTGTAGTATGTAAAATATTCTGGATGTGTTATCACTCCTAAAGTCGAACAGTCAAAAGGAATAAAGCCTCTCACACCAAAATACTTCTCATTTTTCTCCATCCAAGGCTGCACTACATCAAACAACCATTTATCAGCTTCTTGATTTTGATCTAAACTAGCCAAATCAATATTACCAATAAATGTGTAAGAACTTGGCTCATAACCCGCAAAAACAAGCGGAATAGCCGAATTCAAGACTACATCCATAGATTTATAATCAAACTCATAGTTGTAATCAAAAACATTCAGTTTGCCGTTTCCGGGATTAAAAGGCAGTCCGGGAGTTCTGGCCGCGCAGATCGAAATTTTCTCGATTTGCGGAATAATATCGGGATGATTCTGAATTAATGTCGCAATATTAGTCATTGGTCCTAATGCTAAAATAGTCAACTTCTCTTTTTTTAAAGCTTCATATAACGCTCTCGTTCCATCATTTTCAGCACCCAAGTCATCTGCTTTTGGCGATCCTTTATAAACTGGAATTGCCACACCTTTGTTATGCCATTTTAGGATTTTATTTATCACATCATAGCTGTAATCTACATAAGTAATCGAACTGATTCCTACAATTTCAATTTGAGGCTGCTTCAAAGCCATAATCAAGGTAATTCCGTCATCAACCTCACGGGGCGTTTTATCAGGCATCCCAATCATAAGATCCGTATCAAACCATACTTTAGTTTGTGCTTGGACTGATGCTGTAAGCAGTAATGCAAAAAGTAGTATTTTATTCTTCATATTATTTTATTTTAAAATTAAATCTCGAGCAAACGCTAATAAAGCTGCTTTCGTTTTCAATTCCATTTTTAAAGGCAATTGCGCTAATCCTATTAACCTACGCATGATTTCTGTTCCTATAAAACCATTTAAAATGGTTGTGTTTAATTCCTCATAAGAATAGTAGTTTTCTTTTATGAAAGCGATAGTAGATTCCTTTTGCTGAGTCATATACATATGTGCTAAAAAAACGCCTAAATCAAATTCGCGTAAGCCATAAAAGCAAAACTCAGGGTCGATAACCTTTATTCCTTCCGTCGTTTTTAACCAACTCCCCGGATAATAATCACCTTGTAATAAGTACTTCCCTTTTGACAGATACAATGAACCCAGTCGCTCAATTTTTTGTTTCAATTCGGAGTCTTTTTTATAAGGCATCGCTACAGCTTGCAAACCCTCTTGAACCGTATCTAAATCAAAACCATTTTCTTCTCTAAAAGGATATTCAAAAATATGTTCATAGTTCAGCTTTCGCATTTCTGTGTTTTCTAGCTCATCATCAACAACCGTTTTCTGAAAGCTTTGGTGCAAACCATTCAAATAATTAACCAACTGCTGCAACTCCCCTTCTTGTATTTTTTGTTTCAAATCGTACAAAATAGTATAGTCATTTGATTTCCCTAAATCTTCTAAAGCAATCAAATTATTCACTCGATCAACCCCTAAAAGTTTAGGCATAATTTCCTGTACTCCTTTAACAATTGCTATTTTTTTATAAAAAGCACCTTCAGTAAGTACGCGATCTGCAGGAGCCAGAACCTGAGGGTATTTCTCCACATAACCTCGCGATTGCTTGATGATAAAAGAGCGCGTCTCCGTTTCTATTCGCAATACACAATTCATATTCCCATCTCCTGGTTTTGATATAGAAACAATAGTTTCGTCACTTCCTAGCCATCTTTGTTGATGTAAATAAGCAGCCAATTCCTTTGGCTCATTCGCATTTAGTATAAACATATTTTATATTTTATTTGGGCGTTACCACAAGGGTCGGGCTATCCATTATATCTTTTGTTCCGTAAACTCCACAAAAGGATACCACTCCTATCCCTAACGCAAATTAAAAACATCCTGCAAAGCCATACCAACTCGCAGGATATTGATTATTATTAGAATAAATAACGCACTCCAAACTGGAACTGTCTTGGTGGCGAAGCGTTTCTTTGTGTAAACAATCCACTTGCACTAGAGCCTCCTTGAATCTGGTTACTTTGAGTCGCATTATTACTATATCCACTTAAATTTTCGGCATTCAATACGTTAAAAATATCAGCACGTAATTCTATTTTATTATTTCCAGCAATCGTGATTTGGTGTTGTATTCCTAAATCAAAAGTAGTACTCCATGGTAAACGATCATTGTTTCTACTCTCTCCCGGAAAACGGTCACTATTTCCTTGATACGCATCTGAAAAACTTGCGCCATCTCCATTCAAATCTGTAGTTCCAAAACCAAGTGGAATTCTATTAATAGGTTGGCCACTTTGTAATAGACCAGCCAGTGTAACCGTAGTTCCTTTAAAAGGATAATAGCTATAAATCCCGTTAATGTTATGTGTTCTATCATTTACAGAGGGTCCCCATTCATTGGCATAATTATTCCCATCAGATGCTCTAAAGTTGATTCCATCCGTATCATTTTTACTTGATGATAAGGTATAATTCAATCGGTAGGAATAGTCATCAGTACCTCTTGCTTTTTGATAATTAAAACTCATGGCATAATACTTAGATTTTCCTTCGTTTTCACTTACAATAACACTTCTAGCAATTCCGGTAACCCTTTGTCCGTTGATGGTAGCACCTCCATTTGTTATAGGAATAGGTCTTGAAGCATCCGCTTGAGCGGGAGTTCTTATCACTACATTTTTAGGATCAATAGGATATTCTGCTGCTGCATTTAGATTGCGTAAACGCGTTAAATTCTCTCCTCTATTATGAACTACATCTACAAAAAACAATCGCTCATCAGTTAATTGTAATTGGTATCCTAAAGCAAATTCATGATTATAGGCATTTTTATATCCATTCGGATTTAGAATTCTGCGTTCATTCGAAAATATATTCTCTCTCTGCCCTTGTAAATCTGAAGCTGACGGCCCTTGTAAATAATTTACTCCAGAAACAGAAGCCCCTAAATTCCCATTAAAAGTGATTCGGTCAATATTCGTATTTGCGGGTAAAATTCCTAATCTTTTTAATTCTTCTAGCTCTAATTTATAGCTTTGAGAAGTGGTATTTTGTTGCAAGGCATCACTATACAAAGCATAGTTCACTTTGTCGTATGAGATTCCGTAACCACCACGCAAACTACTTGAATTATCCAATTTATAATTGAAATTAAATCGTGGTGCTAAGTTGTTGTAATCCCCTTTATCGCTTCCTCCTTTTGATAAATTATCATAGTCATAACGCAGACCTAAAGTAAGATTCAATCTATTAGTAACCGACCATAAGTCTTCAATATAAGCCGAATAAATATCTTGATTTTTTCCAAAAGAAGCAGGTCGCAATTCTACATTATAATTCAATACCTGCGCATCAAGCGGAATATCATTTACATTTAAATCTCCTCCTACACCACTGTTTTTAATAACATCAATTTGGTTTTGGTTTAATTTCACTCGGTAATTACCTACTGGATTTCCACCTCCAAATAATTGATGATCACCTCTAATAAAATTAAGACCTGCTTTAATGGTATGATTCTCTGTGTAATACTTTACTTTTTGCTGCAACTGAATTGTGTTTTCGATCGCATCAAAAACATAGCCTGGATTTCCAATAACTCCTAATGTTTCATCATTTACTCCCAAAATCGTTACTTGCGAAGTATTATCATTGAATGGTTTTGCATAATTCCATCTAAAACGGCTGTACTGCACATTTGTTTCTCCAGAAAAATTTCCAAATTTATAGCTGTTTTTTAAAGCCAATAAAATACTATTACGTTGCTGCGTATTTCCCGCTGATTTAAAAGTAGAACCGCCCTCGAGTCCGCCACCTTGTCTTTCAATATCGATCACGCCCACGTTTGCTCGCAAGGAAGAATTGAAATTTGGATTCCAAATCTGATCAATTTTTGTTGAAAAATAATTGAATGTGTTTGTACCTCTTATGGTTTCTGTAACGCCTAATTGTGGTACATTTAATAAATTGTCTTTGATATCAGTTGTGTGTTCAAAATTGACATAATAGAATGTTTTGTCTTTTACTAAAGCACCTCCTATCCCCGCACCAGTTTGATAACGAGCAAAACCGTTTTTAACTTGGTTACCAGATAAATCTCTCTGCGCAAAACTAGATTTTCCATCAATAGAAGGACCTGGTCTTGTAATAAAGAATACTTCTCCTGTAGTTTCATTAGATCCAGAACGAGGCGTGATATTTATGATTCCGCTTCCTGTCAAACCATATTCAGCCGAAAAATTACTGGTTAAAACCGTAACGTCTTTTACAAACCCAGACGGAATAGCAAATTTTTGTCCTCCTAGGAATCGCTCGTTATTATCTAAACCATCAATCAAGTAAGAAGTATACCCGGAACTCGCACCATTGATACTCACATTTGCCGCTTCAGGGTAGAAACCTGTAGCCTGCGAAACATTGGGTAATCGGAACAAAACTCTGGTGATATCACGTCCTTCTACAGGGATTTCTTGAATCTCAGCTGCTTTCATTTCAAAAGAAACTTCGGCATCTCTACGGTTAATTTTGGCAGTAGCGCCTTTAGTAATTACAACTTCATTCAACTCGTTGGATTCTTTTGGTGCTAATACCAAAGTAACATTTGGCGCTTGATTCGAACGCACACTAATTAATTCTGATTTTTGAGCAGCGTAAATTAATGTTCCTTCAAAAACAACTTGGTACCCATCTAAGGCAGGGATTCCTCTAAAAGTTACTTTCCCTTGTGCGTTAGAAATCTGTTGTAGGCTACTATTACGGGAACTATTGACTAATAAAACCTCCAGATTAGCGACTGGTTTTTGAGTATTAAAATCGATGATTGAGACGGATAAGTCTTCTTGAGCGACAGCAAATGTCGTGACACTCAATAGTAAAAACAAGAAAAATTGTTTCATTAAAGTATAGTTTTGGATAGAAATTTTAAAATAAAAACTGGGGAATTACTCCAAAACGGGAGAGCCTTTATTAAAATTAAACCCAATAATCGCATTCGTATAGTAGTGGTCTAAAAAAGAATATCTAGCAACTACGTAAAAAATAAGTGATGCAAAAACACTTTTAAAACTACTGTAAAAAGGAAGTTCGTGCAACAATTTTTCAAAATCACTTTTAGTATTACAATCGTCCAAAGGAGCCATGATTGCCACATTTTGAGCCGAATAAAGCGCTTGTAATTGTTCTAATACAGTAGGGGTTTGCCAATCAATTTTGGCGAAAGCCTCCTTATTAAATGAAACTCTTGAAATCCCCATCAAGTAGGTACCGCCTTTAAAATTAGGGCCAAGTACAACACTTTTATCCTGCAGTTCCATAAAAGCTTCTTGCAAATGAGGCAAACGCAGTCCTGGACTGTCATTTCCCATCACTATGACTTTATCATAGCCTCTATCCAAAACGGATTGAATGGCGTGACTCAATTTATCTCCAAAGGAAACGCCTTGCTGCGTATTTTCATCTGAAATAAAATAAGGTAGTTTTGTTTTTTGAACTAGTGTCAAAACTCTTTCATTCATTTTATGCCACAGTACCACATTTTGCTTTCTATTGTAAGCAATGGGTTTCAAGGTACTTTGTACCTTATCGCCGTATGCGAAAATAAGTACGGCTGTAGATAAAGAAAGAGGATCTTTGCAATTCATACTGTAAATGACGGAACAAAATCACTTTCCTGACAACAAAAATTACTTTTTTTTTAAAATTAGCAATCTACTAACCAATAATTTAAAAAAGATAAACTAACATAACCCACATTTAGCAACAATAGCAACACTTTCAAATTGGTTTTTTACTTTTTACAAACTCATTAATTGACCCTTTAAAAAAGGACCAAAACAAGACTATGCGCTAAAATATAGGCTAGTAACTATAATTGAGTACCTTTGCAGCATGCAAATAAAAAATACCATACAATACCTAAACAGTGATTTATCACGTCGTACTTCCCTATTTTCTTTCTTGACTAAAAAGCAAATCCCCGCTTAAAACTCATTTTTTACACTTATTTTATTCATTTTTTAATTACAATAAACATTTTATGTTTTCAAAAATTACTTTGGTAATAGGCTTTTTGCTATTATCAACCGGAGCTATACATGCCCAAGACAAACCTGAAGTAACCATAGGTGGTGCTTTACGATTCAACTATAATTTATCTTCCTGGAAAGAAGGACAAAAAAAACGTGGTGGTGATTTTGGCTATGATGTTTTTCGCATTAATGCTAAAGCAAAATATAAGGGAATTAAACTAAATGCTGAATACCGTTTGTATTCCGAAGGTTTCGGTGGCGGAATGCTAAAACAAGGTTGGCTAGCATATGATTTCGATGCCAAAAATGAAATTCAAGTAGGACTTACCCAAGTACCTTTTGGAATTACTACTTACAATTCCCACAACTGGTTTTTTAGCATCAACTATTACATAGGCTTAGAAGATGATCATGATATGGGTGTTAAGTTCACACATACTGATAAAAAATGGAATTACGCTTTGGCCTTTTTCAAAAATGCAGAAGAGTTAAAATTTGGTAGCAATTCTGATGTTTCAGATAGCCGTTATTCTTATGATGTTGCTTCTATAGATTTAGATGGTGATGGAGTTTTGGACTTACGAAATAAAGAAACAAACCAAGTTAATGGAAAGCTTAGCTATACAATAGGAAACGACAGTATCAACCATAAAATAGGCACCTCTGTACAATATGGCGGACTTTATAACTTAGATACCGAAGAAATGGGATCGCATTATGCAGCAGCCTTGCATTATGAATTAAAGTACAAACGCTTTGGTGTGAAAGCCCAAGTGTCCACCTACAAGAAAAGTCCAAAAAACCCTAACGGAGAAAGCGACGAAATTATAGCGATGACAGCCTATGGCGCTCCATACCTAGTTGCAGCAGCAGGAAACACCTATACTTTAGGGGTGCAATACACAGTACCTGTAAAATGGGGTCCAGTATCGAGCTTACAATTCTATAATGATTATGGATACTTGGAAAAAATAAACTCTGATTTTAAAGACTCGGCGATGAATGTCACTGGTGTTTTAGTTTCAGCAGGAAATGTATATACGTATTTTGATATAGCGGCTGGTAAAGATCAACCTTGGCTAGGACCAGTTTGGAAAAATGCATTGGCAAACGGAACTGCAGATGCCAAATGGGAAGTGCGTTTTAATATGAATATAGGGTACTACTTTTAGACCTTTTTCTGTATCATAACACATAGGATATTTACCTTTCCTAAAATCAAAAAACAGCCTTTAATCCTGATTGGAATAAAGGCTGTTTTTTTTATTTTACTATTTGAATAATACGGCTTTATCTTTTCAAGATTATAATTCTTATGTTATTCAGTAAGATACTTCTGTGACTCTTACGTACTAGTAAACGTCTTCAATCACGTAGTTAGTTTCATTAAATTGGAATTTATTTCCTTTTTCTAAACCTCTCATGTTTGCATAAATGGGTGCTTTGGTTGAAATACCAAACACTGTTACTCCATCTACTTCCACTCTTTCACTGGATACTCCAATAAAAAAAACAAATTGCTCAGTAACAACAACTGCTCCGGGGCCAACGTGAGTACTTTCCGTTGTAACGTCAAGTGAATTCAGATACACCAATTCTTTTTGGGCAAAAGCAAGTTCATCACCAATAGCTTTCAGTAATTCATATTTTCCAGCACGGCGATCTTCACTCTGACTCGGTGATTCATTCTGGCTGAAGGTATCGTCATTCATTTCAGCTTCACGCTTTTTAAAATTATCAATCAATTCATCCTGCTTTTGTATACAGGCCTCTAGTATTCTGGGTTTAACTATTCTACTTTTCATAATTTGGGAATCAGTTTAATAAGTCCTAAAGATATACAATTTATTCTACAACCGTCATTAGGTTGTGACGCGCTGGATAATTTAGTTTTTAACTAGAATAAACTACCTAGACATTCTCCTTTTTCAAGATTAGGCATTTTAGTAATTTTATCATATTAATTCATATATTCGTAAAGACGGAATAATATGGGAGTGAGAATCCCTCCTATGCTTGAGGATACAGCTCATTGTTCACAAGACGTGACTGCATCTAAATTCATCTAATATATTGTAAAACATCATGATAGAATTATATTTAAAGACGAATGAAGTAAAAAAATTTGATCTCGTTAGCGAAATTAATATTGAAGCCGTCGATCTGTTTAATATTCGGATTATTGATTTTACAGACAGTACGCTAAATGAGGTTTCTGAAAAATTTGGAATCGACATATCCATTTTTACACAAAGAGAGGATATTGAAATAAGTTCCCATTACCTTAAATCACATGACCAATTGTCTTTTAATTTTTCAATACCAAAATACAATTCGGAGACCCTTTTTAAAGAAGAAGAAATATTTATAGTTATTAAAAACGAATTAGTATTTTATTTTCTATCTTCTAATATTGATAACGATTTTTTAAAGCTGACCAAAACAAGGTATGATTTCACGAGTATCGATTTTGGCTCTCATTTAGAACATTTTGTTTTTCAAATAGGAATCATCTCCGATTATTATGCTGATTTGACCGAAATAATATCCAGAAGGATAAAGCGTTTTTATGAGAACATTTTACAGTCTAAAGAGTACAATGAAAAAGACCTGGATTTAATAATGATACTTAACTTCAACAATCTATTGATTAAAGAATCGATAAGTAATTTCCAAAGAATACTGCATTTACTGATTCAAAATAAATTTGAGCTAAAGACGATAACAACTAAAATCAACTTAGAACTGGATGATATCGCCGTAATTTCAGATCATATCCAATTTAATTTTGAAAGGCTTGATGACTTGGAAGACAATATAAATAGTAAAATTGATTTAGAGCAAAATAAAATATTTAGAACATTGACCATCATAACCGTGTGTATCTCTTTACCGGCATTAATTGCAGGAATATATGGAATGAATTTTAAAAACATGCCAGAATTAGAGTGGGACTATGGCTATCCGGCAGCAATTGGACTAATGGTAATAAGTTTTGTAATCGCTTTAATTTATTTTAAAAAGAAAAAATGGATTAAATAAATTCAGTAAAAAACAATTAACTCCCATCCCTTATTGCGCTATTTCAAAACATTATAGGCGTTGCTAATAATTTTAATACAGCAGACATGAATATCGACAAAGACTTTACTTTTCAAACCATTAAACTAACTCCTGATTACGATGGAGAAGCGATTGCTACGTTAATCTCTTCAAAACAGAACCTAGGAAATAGAAAGAGTGTATTGTACTTACATGGTTATAATGATTATTTCTTTCACGCTCATGTGGCTGAAAAATTTAACGAAAACAACTTTGATTTTTATGCTATTGATCTTCAGAAATATGGCAGATCTCTACTGACAAAGCAGCATCCTAATTATTGTAAAGACATTGAAGAATACTTTGAGGAAATATCAATTGTAATCCGACAGATTAATGACCTTAGTAAAGAGCCTATTTACCTGTTAGGGCACTCCACTGGAGGATTGACAGCAAGTAGTTATATGAATACTGGGGCTGAAAGAAACCGTATAAATGCTCTTATTTTAAATTCGCCTTTTCTAGACTTTTATCAATCTGGCTTTGAGAAGTTCTTCAGCTATTGGGGTTCGAAAATTATTTCCACAATAGCTCCGTATGCAAAAATTGAAGGTGCGCTACCTCCTGTCTATGCACAAAGTTTATATAAAGACTATTCAGGCGAGTGGGATTATAATCTTGATTGGAAACCAATAAAAGGATTCCCTACCTTTTTTAAATGGGTAGTCGCGATAAGCATCGCACAAAAAAAACTGGCATACTCTAATATAAAAGTGCCTATTCTAGTTATGCATTCTTCAGGTTCCAAAAAGATTACCACTTTTTCTGAGGAGGCTATGACTAACGATACCGTATTGAATATTGAAGATATAAAAAGAGTTGGGGTCACCCTTGGCGATGATGTTACCTTATTGAAAATTGACAATGCGCTGCATGATATTTTTCTATCTCCAAAACCAGTAAGAGAAATTGCCTTTGAGAAAATGTTCTCCTGGCTATTAAAAATTCAATAAACCACTACGGCCGACAATCCCAAGCCTTTTGAAAAGTCAACCGCAAATTATATATTATCAATGTTCCTTTTAATTTGTGGCAATAGAAATAATACACTTAAAATTATAACATTTTAAAAACGAGCATTTTACTTTTATGAACGATAATAAATCGGTCAAATACCCCACCAACTACAATCTAATCATAGATAAATCTCATTTAGGAATTTCTAGTATTTCTTTTTAGAGGCTAAATTGCACATTAGTCCGTTAAGTACACTGTTCTATTACTTAGCAATTCTTATTTAAAACTAACATCAAATTTGTTCTCCAAAATTGAACAAACCCATTTCGTTTTTCCGATTAATTCTACTGTTTTTTATCAATACTCTATTTTACAGCTTCCATTTTCAATATATCTCAAATAATTTCAAGATATAAAAATTAAGTAGTTTGATTAAGTAGTTATACGTATATTTGAAACGTAATACTTAATTTATAATAGTATGATTAAAATAATAGTAGTCGGAAACGGCATGGTAGGTTACAAATTTTGTGAAAAGTTTATCTCAAAATCTGGACAGGAAAAATATCAAATCACGGTATTTGGAGAAGAACCAAGACGCGCCTATGATCGTGTGCACCTCAGTGAATACTTCGCTGGGAAGAGTGCTGACGATTTATCTATGTCAACATCAAATTGGTATACTGAAAATAATATTATTCTAAACACATCTGAATTAATTACAGATATTAATAGAGAAGATAAAAAAATACATACGCACTTACAAACAACACATGCTTATGACTACTTAGTTTTAGCAACTGGGTCGTCAGCGTTTGTACCGCCCATAAAAGGAGTCGAAAAAGAAGGCGTTTTTGTTTACAGAACTATCGAGGATCTCGATGCTATAATGTCTTATGCAAAAAAAATAAAAGCAAATGGCTCCACAGAAGCCGCCGTTCTTGGTGGTGGATTATTAGGGCTGGAAGCTGCAAAAGCAGTTCGCGATTTAGGCTTGAATCCTCATGTAGTGGAATTTGCTCCCCGTTTGATGCCTAGACAATTGGATAAAGGCGCCAGTGATATGCTGCAATCAAAAATTGAAGAACTTAACATAGGTATTCACTTAAATAAAGCCACCCAATATATTGATGGTGCAGAAAGCATAACAGGAATGATGTTCGCCGAAGAAGAATTACTAAAAGTGGATATGTTAGTTGTATCCGCAGGTATCAAGCCACGTGACGAACTGGGGAGAGTTTCTGGACTTGAAGTTGGTGTTCGTGGTGGTATCGTGGTAAACAATAAAATGCAAACATCAGATCCATCTATTTATGCAATAGGTGAAGTCGCCTTATATAACGCCATGATATATGGTCTTGTAGCTCCTGGATACGAAATGGCCGATGTCGCTGCTGAGCAAATTTTAGGTTCAGATAAAGTAATGAGAGACACTATCGATATGTCGACTCAATTGAAATTGATTGGTGTCGAAGTAGCAAGTTTTGGCGATCCGTTTATAGAAAACGAAGACGTTACTGCTATAATTTTTGAAAATAAATTCAACGGAACTTATAAAAGAATCAACGTTACCAAAGACGGAAAAACTCTTTTAGGCGGAATTTTAGTAGGAGATTCAAGTGACTACAATGGTTTGTTCCAAATATATAGTAATGCCATGGCCTTACCTCCAAATCCGGAAGACTTGATTCTTGGTTCTAGAGGCGGTGAAGGCTCTACCCTTGGAAACGCAATGGATTTGCCTGATACAGCGGTAATTTGCTCGTGTGAAAACGTAACTAAAGGCGCAATTTGTTGTTCAATTACCGATGCAACATGTGAAACCTTAGGCGATGTGGTAAAATTAACCAAAGCAACTTCGGGTTGTGGGGGTTGTAAACCCATGGTAGTTGACCTTGTCAAAGCGGCTCAAAAATCAATTGGAAAAGAAGTGAAAGAAAGCATTTGCGAACATTTTCATTATACCAGACAAGAATTATTTGATATTGTAAAAATTAACAAATACACGAATTTTTATGAAGTGGTGGATCATCACGGAAACGGTGATGGTTGCGAGGTTTGTAAACCAGTTGTTGCCTCTATATTCTCTAGTATTTATAACGATACGGCTAATAAACACGTAACTACTCAAGATACGAATGACAGGTACTTAGCTAATATTCAAAGAAACGGAACGTACTCTGTGGTACCTAGAATTGCAGGAGGAGAAATTACTCCTGAAAAATTGATGGTAATAGGTGAAGTAGCCAAGAAATTTGATTTATATACAAAAATTACGGGAGCACAACGTATTGATTTATTTGGAGCGACCTTAAATGACCTTCCTGAAATATGGAGAATACTAATCGATAATGGTTTTGAAAGCGGACATGCTTACGGAAAATCATTAAGAGCTGTAAAAAGTTGTGTGGGTAACGCTTGGTGCCGTTACGGTATGGATGATAGTACGACTTTCGCTATTGAATTAGAAAACCGTTACAGAGGAATTCGTTCTCCTCACAAGTTAAAAGGAGGTGTTTCGGCTTGTATTAGAGAATGTGCCGAGGCTAGAGGAAAAGATTTTGGTCTAATCGCTGTTGAAGGTGGGTGGAACTTATACATCTGTGGTAATGGAGGAGCAAATCCTAAACATGCCGTTCTTTTGGCAGAACAAATAGACAAAGAAACTGTTTTCAAATACATGGATCGTTTCTTAATGTATTACATACGCACGGCGGGGCCATTAGTACGTACTGCTACTTGGTTAGAAAAACTAGATGGTGGATTAGACTACTTAAAAGAAGTAATCATTCACGACCGTATTGGTATTTGTGAAACATTAGAATCAGAAATGGAAGCGCTTATTGGAACATATGAATGCGAATGGAAACAAGTACTTGAAAAACCAAGGTTGATGCAGCGTTTTAGTCACTTTGTGAATTCTGATGACAAAGATGATAACATCGAATACGTACCGGTAAGAGACCAAAAAATGCCGAAATCTTGGAATTTTTAGAACTAAAAAAAGTTATAAATTAAGCTAAAAGCTATTTGCCACAAGCTAAAAAATTAAGAATATGGAAAATGTATTAGATAAATATAAAACTGTTGCTATTGCAGATGTGAAAATTTGGTTTAAAGCTGGAACTATCAAAGATTTTCCAAGTAATAGAGGTGGTTGTATTAAATACAAAGACAAACAAATTGCTATTTTTAACTTCGAAAGAAGAAATGAATGGTATGCGTGCCAAAATATTTGTCCTCATAAAATGGAAATGGTACTTTCAAGAGGAATGACTGGTTCTGCAGATAACGTACCTAAAATTGCCTGTCCGATGCACAAGAAAACTTTTTCACTTGTTGACGGTAGCAATTTAAACGGTGAAGATTATTCGATTGCAACTTACCCAGTGAAAATTGTTGAAGGTGAAGTAATGATTGGCTTTTTAGAATAAATATGTATCTTTGATAATATACTTTTCAAATGACAAAAACACCCTTTTTTAACGCTAGTGAGTTAATTGATGCTCAAAATGCACAAGATCCAAATAGCGAAATATCCCAATCACAAAGCCATCCAAAAGAACTATTATATTCAAACAGAATGTATATTAAACTAATGGAATTTGAGCCAAATGCTTCTGAGGCAGTTCAAATTGCTGCAAAAGCACAACACATTTGTCGTTGGAAAATAGCACGCGACTCCTACCCGATGGATCGTGTAGGTTATTTAACATGGAGAGGCGATTTGAAAAAATTTCATGCCGAAACTACTGCTGCTATTTTAGAAAAAGTAGGTTACGAATCTGAGTTTATTGATAGAGTTTCGTTCTTGATTGAGAAAAAACAACTTAAGAAAGACGAAGAAACCCAATTGTTAGAAGATGTCATTTGTTTGGTTTTCTTGGACTATTATTTAGAACCTTTTGTTGAAAAACACGATGCTGAAAAACTGAAGAATATCATTCTAAAAACATGGAATAAAATGTCTGAAAAAGGTCATCAGCAAGCCTTAAAAATTAAATACAGCGAGGCTAATCTTCAACTGATAAAAGAGGCTATTGGACTGTAATACAGACTATACAAAATTATAGTTAGTATAATTTTCTTTCGATATGAAAAACGGCTCTAGAGTATCTCATGACAATCTTAACTTTAAAAAATTAAAGCGAATGTATCTTTTTGCTTTGATTACTATTGCTATAACTGTACTTCTAAGCCAATTGTTGATCCAGTACAATATCAATCGTCAGCTAAACGATTCCCGTTTGATAAACATTTCGGGGAAACAAAGGATGTTAAGCCAAAAACTGGCGAAAGAAGTTTTGATATTAACAACCGACTCAAGTAAAAAAGTTGAAGAAATCAGTTCTCTAAGGGAAACGCTATCAATTTGGAAATTTACTCATAATGCATTAGAAAAAGGAAATGACAGTCTTTATTTTCCTAAAGAAAAAAGCATTGCTTTAAACAAATTATTTTCGGAAATCAAACCCTACTTTGATAGTATTGTCAATGCCACTACCCTATTAATTGATACTGATACAACGCTAAAACTGGAAAATGAAAATCGTAAATTAGCACAAACTATTCTTAATAACGAAGGGCAGTTTCTTACTAAAATGAACCAAATTGTAGGGCAATATGAGCGTGAAGCACTCAAAAAAATAACCCTACAACGCAATACAGAATATGCTATTTTAGGATTTACACTTCTTGTATTATTTTTAGAGTTTTTATTTATTTTTAAACCTACTAATAAACGAATTGAACTACTGATTTCTAAACTTCTATCATCTGAAAAAAAGGCAATAAAACTAGCCTACGACACGGAGGTTTTAAGCGAAGTCAAAGAAAACTCAGTCAAGGAATTGAAATCGCTTAATTATGCAATGGAAAACACCCTACTCTATTGCCGCGTTGCTCCTGACGGAAGTGTGATTCACATTGGAGAAAAATTTTCAAAACTACTGCAATACAACCCCTTTGTTTCTGATAAAAAGTTTTCACAGGTACTTACTCCTATAGAAAAGGAACAACTAGCTATTGACCAAATAATTAAGGAAAAACAAAGAACGGGCTGGCAGGGAGAAATAAATATTACCAATAGAAACAACGAAACGATTTGGTTAGATCTATCCATCGTTCCCGTAATTATCAAGAAGAATGAATCAGAATTATTGATTATTTGTTTTGATATCACCGAACGTAAAAAAGCTGAAAAAGAAGTCGAACGCCTAAATACAGAGCATACTAATGACAAATTGAATCAGCAAAAAACGATCTCGAGTAAAATTGTCGAAAATCAAGAAAACGAACAAAATAGAATTGCCAAGGAAATTCATGACGGAATAGGGCAAATGCTAACGGGACTCAAATTTAGTCTGGAAAGCATAAACCTGGATGACAAAGAAAAATCAGCGCAGAAAATTGAATATTTGAAAAAACTGTCTTTGGACATTATAAAAGGCGTTCGTACCGCAACATTCAACTTGATGCCACCAGAACTGAGCGATCATGGTATTGTTTCTTCTCTTGCCAAACTAACCTTAGAATTGTCCAAATTAACCGGTAAAAACATTCTGTTTTACAACAAAACTGATTTTGATCAAAGACTCGATTCTTTAATCGAAATAAACATTTACCGTCTTACTCAAGAAGCGATAAATAATGCAATTAAATATGCCGATTCTACGCATATTATTGTTCAGCTTTCGCACAGCGAAAATATTTTAAGCATTATTATTGACGATAATGGCAAAGGCTTCGATCCCGTTGCCGTTGAGAAAAAGAGAAATAGTGAATCCGGAATGGGCTTACTTTTCATGAAAGAAAGAATTCAATACATCAATGGACGCGTATTTATTAACTCGATACCAAATGAAGGAACCCGAATTACTTTCAATATTCCCATTTAAGCACTATTCAAATAAATATTTTGAATAGAATACGTATATTAGCCCACCTATTAAGTGTATGTACGTAAAATTTAGATCTAAAATTAAGTAAGTTATGAGCAATACCATTCGAGTTGTACTAGCAGACGATCACGTTTTTGTAAGAGATGGCATAAAATCGTTACTAGAAACAGAAGAAAATATAATTGTCGTAGGCGAAGCAACCGATGGTTTAGAGGCGCTTACAGAAGTAAACGACAAAAAACCAGACTTATTAATTGTAGATATTCGCATGCCGCACTTAACCGGTATTGAAGTAGTTGAAAAACTAAGAAGTCAGAACAATTCCGTTAAAATCATCGTGCTTTCCATGCATGAGTCAGAAGAATATGTTTTAAAGTCAATCAGAGCCGGTGCCGATGGTTATTTATTAAAAGGATCTAGTAAAGAAGAGTTTCTTAAAGCACTTCATACGGTGGCAAACGGCAGCAAATATTTTAGTGGCGATATCTCTTCTATATTGATTAACCAACTTACAAATGGTTCCCCAGCCGCTGCACCGAAAGCGATCCTGACCGAAAGTATGATGATTACTAAAAGAGAAAAAGAAATCCTTACGCTCTTACTTTCAGGAAAAGGGAACAAAGAAATCGCCGAAGCATTAGACATCAGTAAAAGAACGGCAGAAGTGCATCGTTTCAATCTAATGAAAAAACTACAAGTTAAAAACCTGATCGAACTTTCAAACAAAGCCAAAGAGTATTCTTTAATATAACTTTAAACGCGTTTGAAATAGTTATTTTATGATATTCGAATCTTCGATTATCGAGCTTTTTTATGTGATGTATCGAGAAGTTTTTTTTTACAAAAACACTTTTCCGAAAACAAGTTTGAGATAAACTAAACTAACGTTTTTAGTGATCGCCGAACCACTTCTAATTTAAAAAAAGCCTTCCTTTTTTAATAAATTAGTAATTTATTGGGTTTTAAACACTGATATCCAAAATCTTTCTATAAATACGTATTAATACGTACTATAACTAAGTATAGAAACCGAATAGTACTTATATTTGTAAAAAATATAAGTACTATGAACAACTCTCCTTCCTTATCAAAGTCCCATAAAATATTATTTTTAAACACACTGGCTTTCACGGTATGCTTTGCGTGTTGGACTTTAAATGGTGTATTAGTCACCTTTCTAGTCGATAATGGAATCTTCCATTGGAGCGTCGTACAAGTAGGTTGGTTACTAGGAATTCCTATTTTAACAGGATCCATCATGCGTTTGCCTATAGGAATCTTGACTGATAAACTAGGCGGAAAAGTGGTGTTCTCCACTCTACTCCTACTTTGTTCCGTTCCTTTGTTTCTTTTGCCACTTGCTGATAGCTTTTTTATGTTTGCCCTTTTAAGTTTCTTCTTTGGCCTTGTAGGAACCAGCTTTGCGGTAGGAATTGGATATACCTCTGTTTGGTACCCAAAAGAATGGCAAGGTCGAGCCTTAGGGATTTTTGGAATGGGAAATGCAGGAGCAGCAATCACCACCTTTATGGCGCCATCGCTACTGAATTACTTCTCAATAGAAGATCCTCAAAACGGCTGGAAAATGCTTCCCATTATCTATGGTTTCGCATTACTTGTTATCGGAATCTTATTCATCATTTTTGCCAAAAATAAAATCGTAGAAAAAGAACCCAAAACAATCCCAGAAATGCTATCCACCTTAAAAAGTGCCCGAGTATGGCGTTTTGGAATGTATTACTTCTTAGTATTTGGTTGTTTTGTTGCGTATTCACAATGGTTGTTACCTAACTTTATGAACGTTTATCAAACCAGTCTGGTCATGGGCGGAATGTTTGCTACCATGTTCAGTTTACCATCAGGAGTAATACGTGCTTTTGGAGGGTATTTATCAGATAAATTTGGAGCCCGTAAAGTCATGTACTGGGTATTGAGTTCCTCAGTAATATTAAGTGCCTTATTGATGATCCCAAAAATGGAAATCACCACCGCTGGTCCAGGAATAATGGCAAAAAAAGCAGGAATCGTAACGGCAATCACTGCCGAAAATATTAAGGTAGGAGACACTGATTTTCCTATTGCAGGCAAAGCAGAAAAAAGCACAGACAATGCTATATTCCCAACAAAAACCTCTTGGCAAAAAATAATAGTTACCCAAAACCAATCAGTAGCCAAAAAAGAATTACTAGCAAAAGGAGTAACCACCATCCATTTTGATGCAAACATGTGTGTTTATTTAATATTAGTCGTGCTTATCGGAATTTCATGGGGAATTGGAAAAGCAGCCGTGTACAAACACATCCCAGATTACTTCCCAACAGAGGTAGGTGTTGTAGGAGGAATGGTAGGTTTACTAGGAGGTCTTGGCGGATTCTTTTGCCCCATCATCTTCAGTTACCTGCTAACCTTCACGGGCGTATGGTCAAGCTCATGGATATTTGTACTACTCCTTTCGGGCCTCTGTTTAGTATGGATGCATATCACAATCACTAAAATGATGAACGCCAGGCAACCCATCTTATCTAAACAAATAGAAACTAAAAACTAACGAAGTTCATATCATACTCACTAAGAGCCATCCTTTTATTTAGCAAATAAGAGGGTGGTTTTTCTTTTGGAGCTATTTCCTGCTATCCGCTGTATTCCCGCTTTGAAAAACTACGGCTGTCGCCTTGTTTATCTAAAACGGGAGATGCCGCTTCCATCAGGGCTAGGGATCACGTACACTTAAAACGAATGTTTTACTAAAATTTAACTAGCGAAAACGGCTACAATAACTATCAAAAACTCAAAAAACTTGTATATATTTGATTTTACATACAAGTTGGCAATAATACTATGAGAAAAACAATATTTACATTAATAATTTCTTTTACGATTCTTAGTTGTGAAAAGAAAAATTCTATTGTAGACATTGAGAAAGAAATCATAACCAATTTATTTGTGGAAATGGTGGACTCAATTCACAAAGACCCACGAATTTATCTAACATTTCCTCCAAATCCGGATCTAATTTATGACCAAAAAGGAAATCAAATTGGAATAGATTCAACAGAATATAAAATTGAAATCATCAAGTACAATAGTGACGAAGAATTAAGAAAAAAAGACACATCTAAATTAGTAATTGGTGTTAGTGAAAAAATATACAAACAATCAGAATATGAATATAAAAGTATAAAATCATACTTTAAAACATTGAAATTACAAGTTGATACAACTAGCAATTCTATCGAAAATAAAATTGATTTAGAGCAATTTAAAAATAATAATAAATTTAGATTTAAATATTTATCTGAATTCCCTGACGGTTCAAATATCCTAAATAACGATGGAACTTTTAAATTTTCTGGAGGAATTGCATTTTCTAAAATAATTTTTGATAAACGAAAGCAAATTGGAATTTTGTGTGGAAATTATCTTTGTGAACCAAGATGCGGAATTGGATACCTAATAATAATTGAGAAAACAAATAAGAAATGGAAAATCAAAAAAATTGAACGCACTTGGCAATCGTAAAAGTACTATTGCCAACAGCTTTGAACTAGATGGAGTTTAGTGGAATTACCATTTAACATCAAATTTTCGCTCATCGGAAAAATTAACGATTACAAATCACATGTCATCTCAAAGTGACCAAGCATAAGCTTAAAAATAACGAACTAAATAATCAATGAAAACAATTTTAAAAACAATTTTATTTTTTATTCTATTTTCAACTAATTTGGAAGCACAAAAGATAGTTCAACAGGAAAAGTGTCCCAAAATTTATAAAACCAATTATACTGAAATTCTTGTTGAAAAATATTTGACAATCTCAAATAATGATACTATAAAATTTAACGAAATAAGATTTGAATGCGTCTTTTCGGCCTTATATACTCATAAAGTTATGTTTGACAAGTTTGGCAAATGGGATAAAGAAATTTATCCAAACAACAGCAATCTTCCTATCCTACTGTGGGAAAATGTTGACTTGTATTCGAATGGGAAAAAGTATAATGTTTTTACAACCGGATTGGAAGAATGGAAACATATTTACGCGTCGGTTATGGTATTTGATAATAACTACATTGACTTAATAACTGATGATTCATTAGAAAAAGAAAACCTAATCAATTATTTTTCTGATTTGATTAAGAAAAATAAAACATATAGAAAAAATTTCTATGAAGAATACCGGAAAATGGTCGACAAAAAAAAGCAGGAACTATAAAAGAATAATTAATTACTATTTTAATTATCAATCTGCTTTGACCCGACAGCGATGATATAAGAACCCCCGACCGCCTAGAAATGTCCAAACAGTAATTTCCACTAATGGAACTTTCATAACAATAAGAGCTAATCGTTTCCAAAAACCTATTTTTACAATCTTAAAAAGGCCTCGTTAATACCTCAAATATGAAATACAAATGCATTATTTTTGATTGCGATGGTGTCCTAGTGGATAGCGAAAAAATCTCTATAGGTACAATGGTTGCCATGGCAGCTAATATTGGAGTTAAGCTCGATGAAGAAAGTGCTACGCGATTGTTTTTAGGAAAATCATTAGCATTTTGTTTCAACTACATCCAGAGCCATAGCGATAAAAAACTACCGGATAATTTTGAAGAAGAATTTAGAATACGCTCTTTTGAAGCTTTTAAATCCGATTTAAAACCTATTGAAGGAGTTCATGAGTTATTGAACCAACTCGAAGTTCCGTTTTGTGTCGCTTCTAATGGCCCCGCCAATAAAATACGACTCAACTTAACCGCAACGGAATTAATTGACAAATTTGAAGGAAATATTTTTAGTGCTTACGATATTAATAGTTTTAAACCAGATCCCGGACTTTATCTTCATGCTGCAAAAACTATGGGTTATGAAGTCAAAGATTGTGTCGTTATCGAGGACAGCGCCGTAGGTGTTCAAGCCGCCTTATCAGGAGGTTTTGATGTTTTTGGCTTTGCCCAAAAAACAAATCAAGCGCATTTAGAACAACTTGAAATCCCTGTTTTTGATACTATGGCTAACTTGCTAAAGCTGTTGCAATAAGGTTTCTTTTATTGGTACAAAAAAAGAATTTTGGCACAATTAAAAATTCAGAACAAAACAGCCGATCGATGAAATACACGGCTTGTACCCTAATATATTAATTCAAACAAAAAACAAGACTCTTCTACTCAATGCATTTAAGCAAACGAGTAAAAACCTCAACCATAAAGGTTTAAATTTCGCTAAATAGTAGCCAAATAGAAAGCCGAATGTTTAAAACCCCATTTATTCTAGAAAAAGGACTCCGAATCTCATATGTTTTCTATGCTAATTTTATTATTATAACAGAAATATAGCTCTCGATTTTGAAATTCATAAAAAGATCTTTCTACGTATTAAATTAAAAACATTAATACGTATAAATACTTACTTACGATTTTTTATTTCTAATTTTGATACCAACAACTAGGAAATTAAATTAATCTAAATCGTATTGATCAATCCTATAAAAATTGATTCAAAAGATTCAAAAAGATACAAAATGAGAGGAGTAAATACAGATTGTTCGAGCTGTATCAATACTAATTGCTTTATAAAAAAACATTTACATCTGGAAAAAATGCAGGATTTTGTTTTACAAAAAAACAATTACAAATGTAAAAAAGGACAACAGTTCATGATTGAAGGAGCACCAATGCAGGGGTTATATTTTATTTATAAAGGAAAGGTTAAAGTTTTGAAAACAGGAATCTATGGAAAAGAACATATCGTTAGATTGACACAAGAAGGCGATACCGTGGGTTTTAGAGGTTTCGGTACAAGTAATAGATATCTGATAGGCGCATCGGCTCTTGAAGATACTGTTCTCTGTAATTTTAGCAATGAAGTGATGCAAGATATTCTGAAATCCATACCTGAATTTACCTATTCTATGATGCTATTTTATGCTGAGGAACTCAATAAAAGCGAAAACAATGTGAAAAAAATCGCTCAGATGAATGTACGTGAAAGACTTATTGACACACTTTTATATCTACTCAAAAAATTTGGACAAACAAATGATTTAATAAATATCAACTTGTCCCGAAAAGAGATCGCAGATTTTGCAGGAACTACAGATGAACAAGTGACTCGTATATTCTCAAGTCTAAAAAAAGAAGGACTAATAAAAATTGTAGGCAAGAAAATCAGCTTGCTACAAGTTGAAAAAATGAAACAAGAAATCGCCGAACACCGATAGTTTTCAATCGTATTAAATAGAATAAATAAGTAAGATTACTTTCCAAATACACACCCAAAACAAAATAATCAGTTTAAACTGTAGCTAAAAAGAAAGCGATAAATACAATCTAATAAAAGTTATATAAACCATAAAAAAGCCCAATTAATTGGGCTTTTTTATGCGACAAACTGAAACTTACGTATTCTCATAAGTGTTTTTCATCTAATACTTTGCAATACGCACCAACCTAACATCTTAAAAAAGAACAAACTAAATAACATACCTGTTTTTTAACAGCTTTTATCAAGTGTTTTGCACGTTTATTAGCCGTTAAAAAAGCTAAAATTCAATGTAAAAACTTCAGTAAATAAGTAAAACTACGTACGTATATTTGCTGAGTAAATAATTAGAACTAAAAACAAAATCAAATAAAACTATTTATTATGAAGTTACTGAAAACAATCGCTTTTTCAATATTAGGATTAATTAGTGCTAGTACATACGCACAAGAATTCAACGCCGATTTACAACTTAGACCGCGATACGAATATAGAAATGGGTATAAAAGTTTATTAAAAACAACAGACAACCCAACATCATTTATATCGCAACGTTCTCGTTTAAATTTAGATTTTAAACAAGATAGATTAAAATTAAAATTATCCTTACAAAATGTTCGTACCTGGGGAGATGTTCCTACTACTACAACTACTGACAAGAATGGAGTTGCTGTATTTGAAGCTTATGCTGAATATAGCTTTGATGAAAAATGGAGTACTCGCATTGGTCGTCAAACATTATCTTATGACAACCAACGTATCATGGGAGCAATTGACTGGATTCAACAAGGACAAAGTCATGACGCAGCTTTAATATCGTACAAAGACAAGAAAAACCAATTGGATTTAGGATTTGCCCATAATGCCAATGCCGAAAACTTATTAGAACCAGCAACAGCGTATGCTACTACCTATAAAGAAATGCAATACGCTTGGTATCAAACCAATATTAAAAAAGTAAATGCCAGTTTCCTGCTTTTGAACGCTGGTTACCAATTTCTAAAAACACCAACTGATCCACAGACTGATTACATTCAGACCTATGGTACTTATATAACTTACAAAGCTAAAAAATGGGACTTTGATTTAGGGGTATATGGACAATGCGGGAAAAGCAGCGGTACTGATTTAAGTGCGATGAACGCTGGAGGAAATTTGGGTTATGCCCTTTCTCCTAAATTTAAAGCGACTCTGGGATATGAATTCTTGTCTGGAAAAGATCAAGATGATACCAATACTAAAATAAAATCATTTACTCCACTATTTGGAACCAACCATGCTTTTAATGGATTTATGGATTATTTCTACGTAGGAAATCACAAAAACAGTGTTGGATTGCAAGATGCTTATTTGAAACTAGATTTCGGAATCAAAAAAGTAAAATTTTCATTGACACCACATGTATTCTATGCTCCAAATAAAGTAATAGCTGCAGGCGTAGAAAAAGACTCGTACTTAGGAACAGAGCTGGATTTAACAGCAGCATATAAAGTTTATAAAGATGTAATGATGGTTGCCGGATATTCTCAAATGTTTGGTTCTTCCACTTTAGAAACTCTAAAATCTGGTGATGCCAGTAAAACTAACAATTGGGCTTGGATAATGATCAACATCAACCCACAAATATTTTCAACAAAAAAATAATATTCAACTACTTAAATAAACAGAACATGAAAAAATTAGTGTTTAGATTATCGTTATTAGTTATAACATCTTTAAGTGTTATTAGCTGTAAAAAAGAAGACAAGAAAGAAGTTACAACTGGAGATGAAACTACCTCAACCTCAAAAACGGAGCAATTAGTTTTAGAGAAACCACAAGTAACATTAGGGTTTATTAAATTGACTGACATGGCTCCTTTGGCTATAGCCAAAGAAAAAGGATTTTTTGAAGACGAAGGTCTATTTGTTACTCTAGAAGCGCAATCCAACTGGAAAAATGTTTTGGACCGTGTAATTGACGAACAAATAGACGGCTCTCATATGTTGGCCGGACAACCAATCGCCGCAGCAGTAGGTTTTGGAAGACAAGCTAAATTAGTAACAACATTCTCTATGGATTTGAACGGAAACGCGATTACCGTTTCTAATGATGTTTGGTCAAAAATGAAACCGCAATTACCATTAAAAGATGGGAAACCGGTTCATCCTATTAGTGCCAGCGCTTTGTTACCCGTTATCAAAGATTACAAAAATGCTAACAAACCCTTCAAAATGGGTATGGTATTCCCGGTATCAACGCACAACTATCAATTGCGTTACTGGTTAGCTGCAGGAGGAATTAACCCAGGACAATACACCAAAGACAATGCGCAAGGAATGATCAATGCCGAAGTATTATTATCAGTTACGCCTCCACCACAAATGCCCGCTACTCTTGAAGCCGGAACAATAAATGGATATTGTGTAGGTGAACCTTGGAATCAACAAGCAGTAAGCAGCGGAATTGGTGTTCCTGTAATCACAAGCCGTGACATCTGGAAAAACCATCCTGAAAAAGTGTTTGTTATGACGCAAGCCTTTATTGACAAAAACCCAAATACAGCTATCGCAATCACTAAAGCCTTAATCAGAGCTGGAAAATGGTTAGACGAACCTAAAAACAGACTTGAAGCGGTTAAAATTCTATCAAGTCCTGCTTATGTTGGCGCCGATGAAAATGTCTTAAAAAATTCAATGACTGGAACGTTTGAATATGAAAAAGGAGACAAACGTGATGCAGCTGATTTCAACGTATTCTTCAAAAATAATGCTACCTATCCTTACTATTCTGACGGAATTTGGTTTATGACACAAATGAGACGTTGGGGACAAATTACAGAATCAAAACCTGCTGAATGGTATGCATCAAAAATCAAAGAAGTCTATAAACCCGAAATTTGGACCAAAGCAGCTCAACTTCTATTGAAAGAAGGTAATTTATCTGCAAAAGACATTCCAACCACTGATGGGTATAAACCCGCAACGACGGACTTTATAGACGGTGTGAAATACGATGGAAAAATGCCACTTGAATATATAAAAAGCTTAAAAATTGGTAATAAAAGCTAATTCATAAATCATGTAGTTGGGGATGTTGTGGTTGCATCCCCAACTATTTATTTAAAAAACTACAAATACAACGGTGCCTTAGAATGGTTTTTTACTTAGGAAAGAAATTAGTTTTAAATCAAAACCAATTAATGTCCTTTCAACCAATTTTAAATATATAAAAATAGAAATATGAAGACTAAAATAATTAAAGCTCTACAATTTATTGGATTAGGTTATTTGGAGCCACTTATTAGATTATTAACCGGAGAAGATTTGAAAAAAAACGGAAAAGAAGCATTCAAAAGAATTCTCTTTCCTCTTTTATCAGTACTTTTATTTATCTTGTTATGGCAATCATTTTCTAATTATTTAAATAATGTTGAGTCGGAAATAAAAATCGAAAAAGCATTAAAAGATCAAGGACCAGAAGCAGCTAAAAAACTAGAAGCCTGTATCGCTTCAGGGGAAATCAGTTGCAAACCAAATACCTTACCTTCACCTGCCATGGTTTATACTGCTTTAGGAAAATTATGGGATGATCATAAAATTATGGTTGCCAAAAAACAGGAGTTCATAAGTAAATATGAAACCCAAAATGAAGAACGTAAGGAGAAAGGGCAGATCGAGATTGTTTATACCGGCCGTCCTTCCTTTGTAGATCAGATTATAACCAGTTTAAAAACCGTTTTTGCAGGTTTCTTACTCTCTATAATTATTGCAGTACCTACAGGCGTTTTATTAGGACTAAGTACAACCCTAAGAACTTCATTCAACTGGATTGTTCAAATATTCAAACCCGTTTCTCCGGTAGTATGGCTATTACTAGTCTCTATGATTGTCAAAACTTTATTAACTGATGTTGATGTAGAAAAGTCATTTGTAATCTCTTTTATAAGCGTAGGACTATGCTCGATGTGGGCGACGCTTGTAAACACCAGCGTAGGAGTTTCATCAGTAGATAAAGATTATATTAATGTGGCCAAAGTGTTGCAATTAGGAACTTTTAGCAAAGTATTTAAAATCATCCTTCCCTCCTCTTTTCCAATGATATTTACAGGATTACGAATTACACTTTCTGTGGCCTGGATGGTATTAATTGCTATTGAATTATTGGCGCAAAGCCCAGGACTAGGCTCATTTGTTTGGGAAGAATTCCAAAATGGATCCAGTGACTCCAATTCGAAAATCATTGTTGCCATGTTTGTAATTGGTATCATAGGATTTATGCTCGATCGCATCATGATGATTTTTCAAAAATTACTAACGTTTACTGATTAAAATTAGTAGTAGGGACCTCTTGCTTTAAACTTTAAACAAAAAAATTATGGCATATTTAGAACTAATAAATGTTTGTAAATCATACGGTGAAGGCAAAAATAAAACCGAAGTATTATCTAACATAAACATAAAAATAGAAGAAGGAGAATTTGTTGCTATTGTAGGTTTTACGGGTAGCGGAAAAACCACCTTAGTCAATCTAATCGCTGGATTAATAGAACCCGATTCGGGAGAAATTTTATTCAAAGGAAAACCCATTCAGGGAACCAGTCACGAACGTGGAATTATCTTTCAGAATTATTCTTTGCTTCCTTGGCTAAGCGTTTATGACAATATTGCAATGGCTGTCAAAACCGTTTATAAGGACTGGAATGCGAAACAAGTTGAAGAACAAGTCAATGGTTTTATTGAAAAAGTAAACCTTTCGCATGCGGCACACAAAAAACCAAGAGAACTCTCAGGAGGAATGCGTCAGCGTGTGGCAGTTGCTAGAACATTAGCCATGAAACCAGAGTTGATTTTAATGGACGAACCTCTAGGAGCTTTGGATGCCTTGACCAGAGGAAATCTTCAAGAAGAAATATTGAGTATTTGGAGTGAAGACAAACGAACTGCCTTATTGATTACCAATGATGTCGATGAAGGTGTTTTTATGGCCGACCGAGTAATTCCTTTGCGCCCCGGACCAAAAGCAACTTTAGGCCCCAAATTTGAAATTAAAATTGACAGACCTAGAAATAAAATTGCCTTAAATCATTTAGACAGTTTCAAAAAATTGAGAAACGAAATTATTGAATATTTAATGGAAATCGGACAGGAAAGAACGGCAGGAATAGAAATCACTCATTATGAATTGCCCGATTTAGTGCCGAAAAAATTCAACTAAAAAATTCATACTAATTTAAAGAAAAAACTATGATAGATTCCATATTAGAACAAGACAAAATAAATCGTGATCCACAAGGGTTTGAAAAATACATGTTGGAATTGTCTAATTTAACCAAAATTTATCCCACTCCCAATGGTGATTTTGTCGTACTGGAAAATCTGAATTTAAAGATTAAAGAAGGCGAATTTGTATCCATAATTGGACACTCTGGCTGCGGAAAAACGACATTCTTATCTATGATTGCAGGTCTAAATCCCATTTCTGGTGGTCAAATTATTTTGGATGGCACGCCTATTTCTGGTCCTGGTCCTGATAGAGGTGTTATCTTTCAATCCCCAAGTTTACTGCCATGGATGAGTGCTTTAGAAAATGTTTTATTAGGAGTCGATAAGGTGTTTGCACATGCAAGCAAAAAACAACGTTTGGACATTTGCAAATACTATTTAAGCAAAGTGGGGCTAGATGGCGCTTTTGACAAAAAAGCAAAAGACCTTTCACAAGGAATGAAACAAAGAGTTGGCATCGCAAGAGCTTTGGCACTAAAACCACAAATATTACTGTTAGACGAACCTTTTGGCATGCTCGATTCCCTCACGCGAGGAGAATTACAAGATGTATTATTAGAAGTTTTAGACAAAGAAAAAACGACTGGAATAATGATTACCCATGATGTTGATGAATCTATTTTTCTAGCCGACAGAGTAATTATGATGACATCTGGACCAAGAGCTCAAATAGGTGATATTCTAGACATCAATTATGAAAGACCTAGAAATAGAAAGGCAATTCTGGAACACCCTACTTACTATGATAATCGTGAACATCTGATTAATTTCTTGGAGCATTAGAAACTAAATACAACTTAAACCACTAAAATTCAGTTTTTTAAAAATAAACATCCCTGTTTACAACATAAATTTTTGATACGAATTTCACAAATTAAAATGAATTAATTATTGAGTTAGCAGACGGTATAATTTCAACAAAGAATCCGTGAAAATCAGTATATTCTGCGGTTAAAAATAAAACCCACAATTCAAGAACTAAACGTGCATAGATTGAAGCATAAAAAGCTTCAATCTTTTTTTGTTATAAAGTGCAATTTATTAATGTTGCAATTAAACTACACTTTTACAATAAATTCTACTGTATAAAGCATCAGATTCTACGAATTGATAAAACTTAGAAAAAACAATTTGAAACTACGTGTTTTTACGTATTTATACTTACTTTTGTTTCAAAGGTTCTTGGTTTCGATAAAACTAAAAGCCAACTTTATTACTAATAAAGAAATGAAATAATGCAAAATTCAGAAATCAAAACTACCTGCTCCTATTGTGGAGTTGGTTGCGGAATTATAGTTACCACTGATGCAAAAAATGGCGTAACCGTAAAAGGAGATAAAGACCATCCTGTGAATAGGGGAATGCTCTGTTCTAAAGGAATGAATCTGCATTATGTGGCTAATGACATTTCAGATAGAATTCTGTATCCTGAGATGCGTTGGAGCAAGTCACATCCCATGGAGCGCGTGAGTTGGGATACCGCTTTAGATAGAGCCGCAGCCGTATTTTCGTCTATTATAAAAAAACACGGCCCTGATAGTGTAGGTTTTTACGTTTCTGGCCAATGCCTTACTGAAGAATACTACTTAGTAAACAAACTGGTAAAAGGATTTCTAAAAACGAACAATATTGATACTAACTCTCGTCTATGCATGAGTTCAGCAGTTGTAGGATACAAGAAAACATTTGGAGAGGACTCCGTTCCTATTGCCTATGATGATATTGAACTGGCAGATACTTTTCTAATTACAGGTGCAAATCCGGCTTGGTGTCACCCAATTTTATATCGAAGAGTTGAGCAACACAAAGAAAAAAATCCAAGGGTAAAAGTAATTGTTATTGATCCGCGAAAAACCGATACCGCTGTCGCTGCCGACTTGCATTTACAAATTACTCCTGGAACCGACATTATTCTCTATCATGCTATGGCAAAAAGAATAATCGAAAAAGGCTATAGCGATGACGAGTTTATTAAAAAACACACCGAAAATTATAACTTATACAAAGATCTTGTTCTTGCTACTTCGTTAGATAAAGCATCAAAAATGTGCGGTATTCCGATAAGCCAAATTGAATTGGCCGTCGATATGATAGGAAAATCAGAGGGCTTTATGTCCCTTTGGGCAATGGGTTTGAATCAAAGTGCGGTAGGGGTTGATAAAAACACGGCTTTACTTAATTTATCTTTATTAACTGGTCATGTAGGAAAACCTGGATCAGGGCCTTTTTCTTTGACAGGACAACCCAACGCTATGGGCGGACGAGAAGTAGGCGGAATGGCCAACTTACTAGCCGTTCACAAGGATTTAGCCAATCCGGAGCACCGACGAGAAGTAGCTGATTTTTGGGGCGTAGACGAAATTTCAGAAAAACCCGGGCTAACGGCTACTGAAATGTTTGACGCTTTAGAATCTGGAAAAATGAAAGCAATCTGGGTAATTTGTACCAATCCTTTGGTGAGTTTACCTGATTCTAGAAGAGTGGAAAAAACGTTACAAAATGCCAAATTTGTTGTCGTTCAAGAAATATCTCATAATGCCGATACTGCAAAACATGCGGATTTACTATTACCAGCAGCGGGTTGGTTAGAGAAAGAAGGTACCATGACCAATTCGGAAAGAAGGATTTCTTATTTGCCAAAAGGAATCAACGCTCCTGGAGAAGCACTTTCGGATGTCGAGATTCTGCTCCGTTTCGCTAAAAAAATGAATTTCAACGGTTTCAATTTCAATAATACCGAAGAAGTATACAAGGAATATTGTCAGATGACAAGAAACACGAATATGGATATTTCTTATTTAAATTACAATCGATTAAAAAACGAAGGTACTTTTCAATGGCCCGTTCCTGATTATGGACATCCTGGAACTCCGCGTTTATTTACCGACAAAAAATTTTATACGCCTTCGCAAAAAGCAATATTTAATATCCCAACCGCATTAGAAAATACATCCGAAGAACCGAACGATCAATTCCCGCTTATTCTGACCACAGGAAGAATAAGAGATCAATGGCATACGATGACGAAAACTGGAAAAGTGTCCCGATTAATGACGCATATCCCGAGTCCGTTTCTTGAAATAAATCCTATTGATGCGTATAAATCTTCTATAAAAAATGGTGACATTGTTGTCGTAACCAGTACAAAAGGAAATGTGCGCGTAAAAGCAAAAGTAACCGACTTGATAAAAGAGGGGGTTGTTTTCCTGCCGATGCACTGGGGTAAACAATTGGACAATGATTTAAACCGAACTAATAATGTCACCAATACAATAGTTGATCCCGTGTCTAAAGAACCGGATTTTAAATACACCATTGTTTCTGTTGCAAAATACGTAAAACCATTTGATAAAATTGCTGTGGTGGGCGCCGGAGCTGCAGCGTTCCGATTTATTCAGAACTATAGAGAAATCAATACCACTGATGAAATTATTGTGTTTTCGAATGAAGAAAACCCATTTTATAATAGGGTTTTATTACCAGAATATGTGACAGCTGAGCTTTCATGGGAACAACTTTTAAAAATAAAAGAAGACTCCTTAAAGAAGTTAAATATTACCATGAAAACTGGAGTTTCTATTGATACTATCAATACCTCCGAAAATACAATTCTGGACAGTGATGGCGTTGTCCATTCTTTCGATTCTTTGATATTGGCTACAGGAAGCAGACCTTTTGTTCCTGAAAACGCACAATTGCATTTACCGGGACGTTTTACTATTCGAAAAAAAGAAGATGCTGACCGACTTAAAAACTACTTAGATAACACTAATTTAGCTCCACAGGAACAACATGTTGTCATTGTAGGCGGCGGATTATTAGGACTAGAATTAGCCGCAGCACTAAAACATAAAAAAGTAAAAATTACGATTATTCAGCGCGCCTCCCGATTGATGGAACGTCAACTGGATCGTATTTCCAGTAAATTATTGGCCGAAGAAGTACAACTAAGAGATATCCAAATCTATTTTGACAATGAAGTGAGTACAGTATTCGAAACTGATAGTCAAAACGAAATTGAAATTGGTTTAAAAAGTGGGCGAATCATCACCGCTAACGCCATCGTTTACACTATTGGAACCATTCCAAATATTGAAATTGCCAAAGAAGCCGGTATTTCCTGCGGTCGTGGTGTTAAGGTGAACAAATATCTTCAATCATCAAATCCAAACATATATGCCATTGGAGAAATAGCAGAATATAACAATCAATTATTCGGAATCACCTCAGCAGCCGAGGAACAAGCCGATGTATTAGCCAACTATTTGGGTGGTGATATTAGCAGTTTTTATCGAGGTTCGGTTTTGATGAATATTTTAAAACTCGAAGACATCAATCTTTGTAGTATTGGCCAAGTGGAGATTCCTGAAAATGACGATTCTTATGAGGAAATAGTATTCTCTGATTTAAAGAAACGCTATTACAAAAAATGTATAGTCAAAAACGATTTATTGGTTGGCGCGATTTTGATGGGAGATAAAAATGAGTTTGCCGAATTCAAAACCATGATCGAAAGCAAAATTGAATTATCTGATAAGAGAGATTTATTACTAAGAGGAACTTCGAGTGCTAAACCAGTTCTGGGAAGATTAGTTTGTTCTTGTAGCCAAGTGGGTAGTGGAAACATTGAAGAAGTTATAAAAAGCGGAACAACTAATTTCACTGAATTATGTAAAACCACAGGAGCTGGTTTAGGCTGCGGAAGCTGTAAAACAGAAGTAAAAGAAATTTTAGCTAAGTGTAAATAATAGTGATCAGTGATTGGTATTCAGTTTATAGGCAATAACTGAACACTAATTTACTGAATACTGTAAACTAAAAAAAATGGAACTAACAAGATTAATAGTAAAAGGAGGCGTTATTTCACCAGGTGAATTACGTGATATTGTAAATTTAGCTTCGGAGCAAGGTTTAGATAGTATTTCCTTTGGATCCAGACAAGATATTATTTTTCCAAAAGGGTTTGAAAATATTGATCCAGATAAAACAAGCAAGCATCATTTTGTTTTCCCAGATGAAAAAAGCGGTAATAACATTGTGTCTTCTTATGTTTCGACAGATATTTTCAGAAATACCTCTTGGCTAACTGGAAATAAATTCCTGTATGTATTAGAACAATTTAAAGAGCAACCCGATTTAAAAGTCAACATCACAGATCCCAAACAGCAGTTAGTTCCTTTGTTTACGGGGCACATCAACTTCATAGCTTCTGAGCATGAAGACTATTGGTTTTTATACATCAGAATGCCTAATTGGGAACGCATGGAAGTATATCCGGTATTAATCTACAGCTGGGATATTTCCAAAATTTATTACGAAATCGAAAAAATTGTTCGAGAAGAATCACACGGAATAGACATGCTTTTTAGTTTGGTCAGTGAAGCTTTAGACACCAATAATAGAACTATAGACAAACCGTTGAACATTCCCTTCTACCCTTTCCCGTATTACGAAGGGATGAATCGATTGGGGATTGATCAATATTGGTTGGGTTTGTATTGGAGAAATAACCTGTATGATTTAGAATTTCTAAAAGAAATGTGCGATTTATGTTTTGAATGTAAAATAGGTAAAATATGCATCACGCCTTGGAAATCATTTATCGTAAAAGGGATTCCAAAAGACCGAAAACTAGATTGGGAAAAATTCTTGGGTAAAAAAGGAATCAATATCAGACATTCCCTTTTAGAACTAAACTGGCATTTACCAGTAGCTGTAGAATGGGCTTTAAATCTTAAAACATTTTTGGTTCGTACCTTAGACCAATTTGACATTAGTACCTACGGACTTACTTTTGGTATTTCTGAATACAACCGTACCGGGCATTACTTCACCTCGATTGTAGTCGAAAAAAATATCTTGCCTAAAGATTTAGAATCGATTAAAATCAGAGACACCTTTAACGTTTTATACGCCAAACGATTTGACCCAAACAGCAGAGAGTATATTGTTCATGCGCAAGATGTCGACAAACTGGAGTTGCCAACTATATTGATTGAGTTAAGTCGAAAATATTTTGACGAATTAGGGAATTCAGTACAAGAGGAAACGACTACAATGGCGATAAAAGAAAAAGTACAGCAAGAGGTACATCAATGCCAAGACTGTCTTACGGTTTATAACTCAGAATATGGAGACCTTGTTCAAGGAATTGAAAAAGGAGTACTGTTTCAGGATCTGCCTGAAAATTATTGTTGTTCTTTATGCGATTCTCCAAAAGCCAATTATATCGAATTAAAAGGGGAAAAATTAGATGCTGTTTAGTACAATGAAAGAATGGGGATTAAAGCGTTAGTTGAATTATAGCTGCATTTTTTACTACATAGAAACAGAATTGTTCTATCTCATCCTTTGCTTCCTATGTCTATATGTACTGAAAAATTTATGGCTTCTGGTTTTATAAGCTATTCTGTATTTTGAGTCGATGTTTTCTACCTTTTAAAACAAAAGAAAGAAATTAAGTTTAATTACTATTTACTTCCTACTTTATCAAAATTAAACAATTATTTTTGGTGGTTCATAATCCCTTATATTATAAAAAAATTGCAACATGAATACAACTTTTAAACCCGTAAGTTCTTCACACATCACGATTTCTGAACTAATGTTGCCTTCACATACCAACTTTAGCGGGAAAATTCATGGTGGTTATATTTTATCCTTAATGGATCAGATTGCATTTGCTTGTGGTTCTAAATTTTGCGGAAATTATTGTGTTACAGCCTCAGTTGATACAGTTAATTTCTTAAAACCTATTGAAGTGGGCGAATTAGTTACCATGAAAGCCAGTGTCAATTATGTGGGAAACAGTTCTATGATTGTGGGTATTCGTGTAGAGTCTGAAAATATTCAAACAGGAACAGTGAATCATTGTAATTCTTCTTATTTCACAATGGTTTCTAAAGACGGTAGCGGTAAAAACACAGCGGTTCCAGGACTTATTTTAACTAATATAAAAGAAGTGGTACGGTTTCAAAATGCGTTAAAACAAATTGCTTTAAAAAGAGAGAAAGACCTACATCAAAGCATCGCTTCCTTTGGGTCTATTGAATCTATTGTAAGTTCAAACAAATATAAAGTACAAATCGAATTACAGTAGCTAAAGCAATCCACACTAATAAAAATGGGTACTACTTTCACGCAATCATTGTGAAAATAGTACCCATTATTTTTTAAATTTATTTTTCTAAACACATAGAAACATAGATTTTACTTTATCTAAATCGCGTTTCACTTGGATTAAAAAAAACATAACTATGTAAAAACAAGAATTGTGCAATGTATTCCTTTTTTTTAAGCCTCTATGTGGCTAAAATTTAATCTTATTTCAACTTAGCCGTATCCACTCTTGTTGGCGTGTCTTTTCCGCTGATGATCGTTGACGAACTAATTGCGATGGCCTTAATGATTTCGGTCATGTTGTTCATGTCTAAAGTCTCAATTTCATCACTTGCTTTATGATAGTTCGGTTCATTATCCATTTTAGATGTCGAAATAGTATGTGCAGGAACTCCTAATCTTGCCAAAGTAGCATTGTCAGATCTATAGAACAACTGCTGTTCTGGATACGGATCTGCATAAAATTTAAAAACTGAACCTTCTAAGTTTTTCTGAAGAATTTCTCCCATATTCGATTTCTCAAAACTAGTAATGTAAGCAGAATTCCTCCCCCATTTTGATTCCGTTCCTATCATTTCAAGATTGAACATCGCCATTACTTGGGCTGGGTCTAATTGTTTCGAAAAATACTTGGAACCATAACCTCCCAATTCTTCAGCTACAAAAGCAGTGAAAATGATTGAACGCTCGTTGTTATTCATTTTCTTAAAATAGTCCGCTAGTAGTATTACGGCCGTTGTTCCCGCAGCATCATCATTGGCGCCATTATAAATAGAATCAGTAGCATCGTGTTGCTCTCCTTCTGCAGGTGAACCCACACCCAGGTGATCGTAATGCCCAGAAAACACAACATATTCGTTCGGTTTACTTTTCCCTTTCAAAACTCCAACCACATTATTTAGTTTATTAGTTGTAATCGTATTGGTGGCTTCAATCGAAAAATGTTCTGCCTCCGTTGGACCAAAAACAAACACCACCGTATTTTTTCCTGGAGTCGCGGCCATTTGCCCTATATGTTGGATATTTGGAATTACTTTTCTAAACGAATCATCCACAAGAACCAGTAGGTTTTTATCGCTTTGGTAATACTCATAAAACTTAGGTCCAAAAGAATCTCCAGCTCTAATATTCACTACAGCAACTGGACTGTTCTCCGTAAAGGAAACCTGAGGTTGGTAAGAGAACGAAATCATCGAACCCGCATCAATTGCTTTTCCGTCAATTGTAACTTCCAGACTCTTCCTTTTGGACTCCGTCATCGCAAATTCCTGCTTATAATCTTTCGCACCGTTAAAGGTTTGCAAGCCTATTTTCTTGAATTGTGACTCAATATATCCCGAAGCCTTATCAATTCCAGGAGTAAAGGCTCTGCGCCCTTGCATATCATCAGCAGCAAGTACTTTTTCAATCTCGGTTACCTTGTTTACGGTAATAATTTTATCTATAGACTGTGCCTGAACCAGCAAACTAGAAAAAAGTACAAGACCACTTAAAACAATTTTTTTCATGTATATAATTTTAGATACCTAATATTAGATTTTGTAATAAGAGTGTAGAAATCAAAATGTGTTACAATCATTTTAAGAAAACTACTAACATAAACACCTTCAGACCAATTCGTTTTCTATAGAAAGCTTTAAATCAGTGGTTTTATTTTTAGGAGCAGTACGATAGCCGTTTTCAAGAACTTCTCCTCCTGCTGTCCGCTGTATCTCTCCACTACGTTACGAGGATGCCGCTCCCATCAGGGCTGCTAATCACGGGTAATTTTCATAATAACTTTCTCACTAGCAATCAACACATTACATAACGTCACACCTAATGCCCATTTGACTTTAAAACCTCTAATAATCGAAAATTGAGATATAACTTTTCTTTACCTACTTGCTCACTTTTTAAGAAGCCTTGATTTTCTAATTCTTTTAGATAATTCCCCACCGTCTTTATATTTCCTAAACCTGCTTTTTCTAATTGGCCTCTTTTTGTATAAGGCAATCTAAATAGCTCTTCCATCAAGTCTTTTGAATATATTTTTGGTAGTTTTTGTTGTATCGTTACCGCCATTTCATTCATCAGTTTCTCGATTGCTGTAATTTGTGATCTTCCCTTCAAAGCAGTCTGCTCCACCATATCAAGCATGTACAAAATCCAGTCTTGCCAATTTGCTTCCTCTGTGATTTTTCTCAAATTAGCATAATATTCATTCTTATGTTCTATAATATAATTGCTAAGATATAAAGCCGGTAAATCCAGTAATCCAGTCATTTTTAGATATAGCAATAAGATAATTCTCCCTGTTCGTCCATTTCCATCAAAGAAAGGGTGAATTGCTTCAAATTGGTAATGAATAATTGCCATTTTCACTAATGGATCTAAGTCGTCCTCTGCGTGAATAAAATCTTCTAAATTTTTAAGTTTATCTCTAATTACTTTTTCTCCTTCAGGTGGAGTATAGACAACGGTATCTGTAACTGGGTTTTTCAATTGTGTTCCAGAAGTATTCCGAATACCAGACTGATTTTCTTTTATTATTTGAACTAATGATATAAATAAATTCGTGTTTAAGATAGGTCGTTTTTCAATTTGCCCAACGCCATACCATAAAGCATCTTTGTAATGCATAACTTCCTTTGTAGCCCAATTATCATTCTTTTTTTCTGCTATCGAAGCCTTAAACAATTCATCTTGAGTAGTAATTATATTTTCTATTGCAGAACTGGCTTGTGCTTCTTGCAGATTGATAGTGTCAATAAAAAGTGTGGGATTTGGCAAGTTGGTTATTGCACCTTTCAATTCAGATAAAGCCCTACTTGCACTAATTGTTTTTTTTAATACAATCGTATTCTCCACTTGTGCCATAGGTGGCAATAATGGCAAATCATTATAAGGTGTTTCTGGATTGTATAGTGCTTTGTTGCTCATCGTATACCTTTTGAACAAGGGCATTATTTACCTTTGTTCTATTTTAAAGAGTAAATATAGTGATTTTTTACTCTCGTTAGCATATGAACAGTACATTTCACCTTTGTTAATTTTATACTTCTTCTGTCCGCTGTATCACTCCTCTACGTTACGAGGATGCCGCTCCCATCAGGGCTACTAATCACGGGTAATTTTCACAATAACTTTTCCGCAATCTTGTCATCGCGAGGGACTAAGCAATTACACTAAAACAAGTCTCACGCTAGCGTTGCTATCAGTAGTTTATTTCCTGTTTTTTAATCGACAACAACTACTTTATTTACTAAAAATACTTATTTATTAATGCAAGTAATTCCACTTTGACAAAGGGTTTTGAGATATAATCATTACAACCTGCCAATATTGCCTTTTCTCTGTCGTCAGACAAACCAAAAGCTGACTGTGCGATGATAATAACATCTGTGTTAAATTCCCGTATTTGTCGCGTCGCTTCATATCCATTTAACCCAGGCATTTGTATATCCATTAGAATTAAATCAATGTCAGCATTGTTGCGGCTAATATCGACAGCTTCAATACCCGTACTTGCCTCTAGCAATGCTTTACTATTCTCTTTTAATATTGCAGATATCAACAATCTCGATATTTTATTATCATCCACAGCTAATATTTTAAGTCTCGAAATACTAGAATTATCCTCACAGCCCAATTTTTCAGACAATATACCTTTATCAGAACCATTTTGTTCTTCTGCTTCAGTCTGATACGGAATAGTAAAATAGAATATTGAACCTTTCCCCTCTTCACTTTCAACCCATATTTTTCCTCCAAGCATTTCAACATACGCTTTAGAAATTGACAAACCCAAACCTGTTCCCTGACGTGCCATTTTATCTGATATATCAGCTTGAATAAATCGCTCAAATATGGCTTTTTGCCTATTTTTAGGTATCCCAATACCCATATCTTTCACATAAAACTCAAATTCAGCTACCGCCTTTTTAGTTTTTAAAGCATACCCCAATTCTATTGTTCCTTCGTCAGTAAATTTAATAGCATTTTTGACCAGGTTGGTTAGTATAGAATAGATCTTTTCACTGTCGGATTTTATAAATGCTTCTTTGTCAGCTAACGTAGTTTTAATTAAAAAATGCAATCCTTTTTCTTCAATTTCAGGTTTAAAGAAAGCATAGATGAATTCGATTTGCTTGTTAATATTCGATTCCTTTATATGAACCTCCATTAATCCAGCTTCAATTTTTGAAATATCTACTATATCGTTTATAATATTGAGCATGCGAGCACCACTTTTCTCTATGATTAAGATATACTCTTGTTGCATTTCTCCCGTTAATCCAGGTTCTTTCAATAATTCTGAAAATCCTAGGATACCATTCATTGGAGTTCGTATCTCGTGGCTCATATTAGCTAAGAATGCAGATTTTAATCGATCTGATTCTTCGGCTTTTTCTTTTGCCTTTAATAATTCAATTTCTGTTTCTTTGATGTTCTGTATATCTGTACAAGTCCCAAACCACTTGATGACATTTCCTTTTTTATCGAAAATAGGTACCGCTCTAATTAACCACCAAAAATAGTCACCGTCCTTTTGACGCAGACGGCATTCAAGAGAATATTCGGCATTGTTTACAACAGCATTCTGCCATGCATCGAATGCACGTTGTTGGTCTTCCGGATGGAAAGGTTTAATCCAGCCTTCACCGTAACTTTCTTCTAATGTTAAACCTGTGTATTCCACCCATTGCTGGTTAAAATAAATGTTCATTCCATTAGAAAGAGTAATCCATACGATTTGTGGCATTGATTCAGCTAACAAGTGAAACTCATCTTTAATCTTAGCCAAAGCTTCTTCTGAATACTTACGCTCTGTGATATCAATACCTGAACTAAGTAATTCATTAATTTGACCGTCCTCGTCTTTGATGAGCGAGTTATTCCAGTAAATTAATCTTCGCTTGCCTGATTTTGTAACAACTTCATTTTCAAAATACTCTACTAATTCTACCTTCCCCTTCATGACTTTAGAATAGTCTTCCTTTACCTCCTTATTAATTTCAGAAGGAATACAGGTATCAAACCAGTTTTTACCTTTCAATTCTTCACTTTTATCATACTCCAGGATTTCCAAACACTTCTGATTTACTAAGAGGATATTACCCTTTTGATCCAATGATACAAAAGCACTACCGGCCATGTCTAGATAAAGTTCAGATTTTTCTTTGGCAACAATTAACTCTGCTGCACGCTTTTCTTTTTCTTCATTTTGAAAAGCAAGTTCCTTATTAGCAACAACTAATTCAGCTGCACGTTTTTCTTTTTGATCATTTTGAAAACCAAGTTCCTTATTAGCAACGGCTAGTTCAGCTGCGCGTTTTTCTTTTTGATCATTTTGAAAACCAAGTTCCTTATTAGCAACGACTAATTCAGCTGCACGTTTTTCTTTTTGTTTGTGTTGAAAGTCAAGTTCCTTATTAGCAATGACTAATTCAGCTGCGCGTTTTTCTTTTTGATCATTTTGAAAAGCA